>Ga0183095_10140_pt4 | contig 223669 bp, 221 predicted proteins | sample BioMet4_FD_130346 | JGI IMG/M metagenome (GOLD analysis project Ga0183095, IMG submission 130346) | Microbial communities from bioreactor (seeded with sewage sludge) at LBNL, California, USA - Biofuel metagenome 4 (v2) (version 3) | ecosystem: Engineered > Bioreactor > Anaerobic > Unclassified ...
GGCAGATTCTATATTAAAAATGGACAGACGGATAACAAGTCCGCCTGTCCATTTTTTTAGCTGAAGGCCCTGCGGTTAAGCAGCACCAAAGGGGACTAATAGAAAAGCTGCTTTCGGTCAGATGATTGCGCTATGTCTTTAAAGATGCGCAAGCCCAGGGCGAGGGTTGGTAAATATCGCCTAATTTTATAACCGGGCACAAGCCGGTAGAAAGCTGGAGGTACATTCCATGGAAGAGAAAACATTTGTAGGTTACGGGTATGGCAGGTTTCAAGCGGATGACGGCACCATGCGGGATTATTGCAACGTGTTCATGCTGGAAGACTTTACCGGCGCGGAGAACAGCGACTATCATTTCTTCGGTCAGAAAGCCGTGAAGTATTCCTGTGTCTCTCCGGCCGTCTGGAAGGACGTCAAGCCCGGCCAACGGGTGAAGTGCTTCTTTGACAGCAAGAAGAAGATTTCCTACATGATTCCTGCCGACAAGGCTTAACTGTACTTTATCCAATCAAACGCGCCGGAGGGTAGCTCCCTCCGGCGTGCCCCCCCCGCTAACAGGGGGGCACTACCTACAAAATAAGGAGAGGGGCCCTTATGAGTGGATAGCAAGCAGGCGGAAAACTTAGTTCTATACGACTGGTTTTCGTTTACTTCCAAAAAACATTCTCCTGAACAGCTTATGCAGGCCCTTGGTCTGACCCATGTTCCTTGGTCAGAAGCAAAAGGCGCGCGAGGTTATCAGGATCGTAAATACTTCTCAGCAATCAGCATTCACTACAACGGCCGTGACGATATGGGCGTATGGGTTGAAATGTCTGGTCAGGGCTGCCGCACATTCGAGAGTTTATCAACGCTCAGCGAAGATAACGAACAGAAGTGGGCAAGCCTTTTTTCTTTCATCCGGGAAAACAACCTGAACTTAACACGTCTTGACGTGGCCTATGACGATCATACCGGCGTACTAGATTTGGGAGATCTCGTAAGAGATACCCAAACCGGCATGTATATCAGCAAATCAGATTATTGGGAACTGGTTTTGTCCTCAAAAGGCACCACAATTCAAATCGGTAGCCCACAAAGTAAAGTTCTTATCCGTATTTATGACAAAGCCCGGGAGCGGAACTGTGACCCGGATGAACATTGGATTCGGTGTGAGCTTCAGCTCAGAGATGACCGCGCATCTCAGTTTACCAAAATTAATCTGCCTATCGGTGAAGCGTTCTCCGGCGTCATTCTTAATTACCTGCGTTATGTCGAGCCCGCCGATGACGCCAACAAATGGCGTTGGCCCATGACAGATTACTGGATGCGATTCATAGAGGATGCCCAGCGCATCAGCATATACTGTGCGCCCGGCATGATCTATAACGAGGAGCGCTGCCGGAAGTACGTAATTAATCAGGCCGGCAATGCGATTGACGCTCTCATCCGCATGTATGGCGTCGATGACTTCATGGAGCTGCTTTCCAGCAGGCAGACAAAGCAAAACCCAAAGTACGATATGCTCGTAAAAGAGCACCAGGCGAAGCTCGATGCTTTTGCACGGCGCGTGAAAAACATTATGGATTTGTAACACACAATGACCGCTGCGATTAGCTGGCCCGGCGCGCTATTTGTGTTACATGGAGGTTATTATGCTGATTATCAAAGACGAGCTCGGTCACGTTTGGGGCCGCACCGGTGACGCCCATCTTGCCGAAGCTCTGGCAGCTTACCTGTTCCGTACAGGCCACACGCCGACAATTGAAAAGGACAGGCCGTAGCCTGTCCTTAGAATTTGAATCAAAATCGGAGGTAAAGAAATGAACTTTGTTTTTGAGTGTCTTTTGCTCCTGCTTCTGGTGATCGTGTTTTTCTTCTTTGCGTCTTTCGGCTGGCACATGGCCGAGCGGCTGCACAATTGGTTCGTCGCTCGTAAAAAGCCCAAAGCCTAATTATTCAGCGATTTTTTCAAGTGCTTTCTTGTATTTCTCTCCTGATGCCTTTATACGGCGTATTGCGCGTTCTTCCTCTTTTGACAATTTTGAATCGTCTTTCAGTGCTGCCATTTCACAAGCCTTCTCAAAGAGCATGATGTTTGTTTTCATGTTTTGAATTTGCTGCTTTAGAAAGATATTCTGCATATTCTTTCTCCGTTATGATCTGGATTTGTTGATATTGGGCCATATAAGCAGCAAAAGCAATCCTATGAATATGCCTATGGGCCAAAATGTGAATAGCAGTATTGCGGTTATAGCGCTACTTAGAATCCAATATTTTTTTGTCATTTCTATCACTCCTATGAGGTAGTAGCATGGCTAAACGTATTATAGCACTTTTTTTGTGTATTGTCATAATTTCATCTATTTTTTGTGTCGATGCTTCGGCTACTATTGCCGACGCCTCTAAATATGCCATTGATTCGTTTCTTAAATGGCTTGATTATGGCGGCCATATTATGAATAACGATGAAATGCAAATTTCCGTTTGGTGGAAAAAGCTTATTGACGATGAGAGCGATTCGCGTGGCGGTAATTTTGGAGATTATAGCGGTGGGTTTGGCTCTTATAACACCTACGTTACCGGCATGAACACCGAGCTTGGTACAACTTCCCTTATAGATGGCGGTATCCGCGTTTATTTTGATTTCCATACTTCAACCGGTTTCGATTCTAGCTCTTATACGATGACTTCCGGTATATCTCCTTCTGTCCTTGGAAATTTTGATACTCAAACTTCTTTCTCCGTGTTGCAGCCTGATGGTATTAAAGTGCCTTTTCATTGTACTGCGACATTCCATTGCGTGGCAAATACGAGTGGTTGTTCTTACGCTGTCGGTGCTTATGCTCCGCAGGATTCGGCAAGTTTTGACGTGGCGAAAGATAATTATGTTTATGCGCGGTCTATAACGTTTTCTGGTAATTCCGGTTCTAATTTTTCTGCCGCTTGGCGTATGTATGCTGACTTGATCCCGTATTCCGGTGTCATCCAGGACAATTATACTACGAATATAGCTCCTTCCACTCGTGTTACTTCCATTACAACGACTAACAATTTCAGTTACGGTTACAAGGATTCCAGTGAAGCATTGCATGTGGCTCCTTCCGGTACGGTTATCGTAGATGAAACAAACAAGCGGGTCTATAACCCCGTCACCGGTGAAACTACGAGCATTACAAAATGGGCTTATGATTATGCCACCCGTACCTATACCGTAACAACGGCAGCGGGCGGAACCATCACAATTACCTATGGTGATGATGCTATCACATGGAACGACGGCACAAATTCTTATAGTATCCTTTATGTTTCCGCTTCCAGCTCTTCCGGAGATAGCGGCGGCGGTACTACGACTGGCATTGACCTTTCCATTATCAATAAATGGATTTCCGATACCTCGCACGCTGGTAATGTTTCCGGAACCAATTGGAATGATTTCATGTACCTCTTTACCAATATGTACAATAATTTGAGTGCACATTTTCAAACTACGTTTCCGCTGTTCGCGTCGAACCTGAACACGAAAATTGAAGACCTCTATAATTCTCTTGGCTTCGGTAACTATGCCGAGGACAACGTTACCTTAAAATCTCTGCTGCAAAGCATATTCAGTCAGCTTCAGACGATCAACTCAAACACGGCCAACGGTGCCAGCGGGTCAAGTGGTTCCGGTTCATCTGATACGGGCGAAGATGGGACAGGCACGGCGGGCAGTTCTGGTCAAACCGTTTCCGGTGCTTCTGGTTCTACCTTATGGAGCAAGATCAAAAACGCTTTCAATAACGCTCTTGGTGGCCTGATCGCGACCGTTTTTGATCTGGTCGAATCGGTATTGGAAAAAATTCTCGACCTCCTGAAAGACCTGCTTTCCTTTGTTTTCGATTTCATCACGGATACCGTGCTCAGCGGAATATCGAATTTCTTTAACTCTTTCAAAGACGCTAACTTGTTTTCCGTTTTCCGATCTGACCAGAGTACCGGAGGTTATACTCTTCCCGAAGGTGTGCCGGATGCCTTTAAATTCATGTCCGGATGTGTGACATCATTGCCCCCCGAAGTTTCCTCGTTGCTTATTCTCGGCGTCGCACTCACCGTTTTGTTCAGCGTCTTCAAATTACTGTAACACACTTCGGCCCGGTAGCCAGCGGATCTGGCGTTCCTGGTTGTGTTACAAAAGGAGGAGTTTCCCATGTTTGATCTTCTGGCGATCATGTTCACCTGGCTGCCGTCGCCGCTGAATGTCATCCTGTTCGGCGCGGTCTGTATCTCTCTGGTGATCGTCATTGCAAAGCTCATTGCAAAGATTATCGACCTTATCCCTTTCTTGTGAGGTGTCGGATATGATTCTTGATAATACTTTGAACACCTTTTCTCAAATTATGGCCGACGTCTGGCGGCTGATGGGAGGCGTTAAGGTTCCCGGTCTTGGATTCTCGTTTGCTACATGGTTTATGGCTGTGCTAATCGCAAATATCTGTATCGGCCTTTTCTCTCTCAGCCTTGGTATTATTCATCGTTCCGGCACTAACTACCGCTCCGGCCATGGCGGTAAAAAGCACATTTCCGATGAAAGGAAGAATGACGAAAAATGAATCGGTTTTTACCTCTCTATGTATGCCTGGCTGCTTTCCTGCTGTGTGTTCCGGCTCTGGCCGCCGATGAAACAACGGTTGCCGAGACGGATGCCCCAGCAATCATACAAACCACCGAAGACGAGAATGGAGTAACGGTCAATGTCACGATCTTACCGCCCGAAACTGCTGCGGAAACTTCTGCGGCTGCCGATCCGGCTGTTACGCAGCCTGCTGCGGAAACTGCAACGGCTTCTCCTTCGGCTGCTGACGAGCAGACCTATTCAGTCGCTTCTTTGGATTCTCCTGCCGCATTGACTGTAAGCGGCACAGCTTCTACCATGTCCGACGTTGTGACCGGCGTCCTCGGCGAGTATCACCAGAAGACGAATACCGTCAATACCTATGCTTCGGACGGTACGCTTGTCAGTACCACAACCGAGGCCGTGCCCGGCATTGCCGGTCTGGATTATGCCTGGATCGCCGGTGCATTTTTGTTTGCCACTATGGTCTACGGAATTCTCCGTATCATTGGAGGTCTGCTGAAATTATGAATATGCAGCCTATCATGGACTACACGACCTTCCTGCTCAACGCCATTGCTACATTCCTTGGCTCGGAGCCGGTGATCTATCTTTTCGGTACCGTGATTTTCTGCTTTGTCATCAAAGCGTTTAAAATCCTTGCATCCTGATGGATGAACCATTTTATATACACATTCGAAAGGAGTAATTCTCATGACTGGTCTTGCTGGTTTCCTTACCGATGTCGGTTCCGTGTTCACTCAGCTCATCACCTGGATGGGCAGCATCGGCAGCGCTGTCACTTCTACGCCGGTACTGTTCGTTCCCTGCGTCATCGGCATTGCCTTTGTTGCCGTTGGCCTGTTCCGTTCGCTTCGCGGCTAATTCCAAAGAAAGGAGATATTCACCATGGCTGAAGGTGTTCTTGCTGATTTCCTTGGCAACGTCACAACCGTTTTTACGTCTCTGGTCACATGGATGGGTAATATCGGTACTGCCGTAGTATCGACGCCCGTTCTCTTTGTTCCCTGCGTGATCGGCATTGCGTTCGTTGCTGTCGGTCTCTTCCGTTCTCTTCGCGGCTGACCAAAAGGGCAGGGCGCGCGCAAACGAAGTGCGCGCACCCTGCCCCACACTATAACGAGGTATGTACTATGGTTTATTTGCTGTTTCTCCTCCTGCTGATTCATCGTTGGATGTGTCCCAAAAAAGACCCTAACGTTTTGAATATCTATTTCGGCGTTCCCGGCGCTGGCAAAACCACTTTTGCTGCCTGGCTGACAAAGCGAAATATGAAACAATCTCTGATAATTACCTGGTGCCAAAAGCATCCGGGTAGTTTCTCAGATAAAGTTCTGGCCTCTCGGTTTTTCCGGCGTAAAACGTCGGTCTTTTCAAATGTTCCTATTACCGGCGCTTATAAACTTGATCCTGCAACTGACATTGGTTACTACATGATTGATGATGCTAAAGTCATCATCGACGAGGCCGGTATTGAATATAATAACCGCAACTTTAAAGCCTTTCCTAAGGAGGCTATTTACTGGTACAAATATCACCGGCACTACGAGTGCTCGGTTGACGTCTTCTCTCAGTCCTATGATGACATGGACATCACTTTGAAACGTCTTGCTCAAAATTACTATGTTCTTAAAAAATCTCTGATTCCTTACTGCATCGTCACAAAGAAGATTCATCGCAAAGTGGGAATTGATAAGCAGACACACCAGATCATGGACATGTATTCTTTCAGCTTACCGTTCATCGGTACACGCTGGATCTTCTCTCCTCCTCTTTGGAAGCTGTTTAATTCGTACAGTCGTAAAGAATTGCCCCAAAAGGAATGGGAACTCTGGTAATGTAACACGGTCTTACAAGCGTGATCCTGGTGCCTGAAGCTAAAATGTGTTACGCCGCTTCTCTTGGACATAACCAATTTAAAGATTTTCTTGGATAGCCGTTCATCCAGTTTTGGAGATCGGCTATCTGTTTTTTTGTGACCTTGCTGAAATTTGTGCCTTTGGGAAACCATCGGCGAATGATCCTGTTGTGGTTCTCGTTGCTGCCCTTTTCCCAGGCGGCATAGCTGTGACAGTAATAAATATCAAATCGGCTGCCGCCGTATATGGATTGTACCAGCGCGGCATATTCCAGAAATTCCGGCCCGTTGTCCGTGGTGATGCTTTTGAACTTTTCCCGGAAGGCCCGTTTTCCCATGGTTCGTTCCATCCGGTCAAATACTCGGCGTATGGTTAGGGCCCGACGATCTGGCAGCAGGAATATAAGCTCCTGCCGGGTCAGACGCTCCGTCATGGTCATAAGCGCCGCTCGGTTGCCGGCTTTGCCGATAACCAGATCCATTTCCCAGTGACCGTATTCGGCTCTGGCGTTGATGCGCAGTGGGCGTTCCTCTATCGAGGGAAGCTGCGGATGTGTCACACGGCTTGCCGGTTTGTTCGCCTGTTTTCTTCGCTTCGCCTTTTCCCATAAATGCCGATTGGTGAGCCGCACGAAGATTTCCTTGTCGATATAGCTGTATAATGTCGATACGCATATCGTGATGTCGTACCCGGCCCGCCTGGCCTCCGCCAGCGCCGCCGCGGGGGAATACCGCTCCCGAATGATCTTGTCCTCCAGGAAGGCAGCGTAGGCCCTGTGGCAGCCAATCTTGAGCGGCCTGCCCTTCATGGCCTGGTGTTCCTGGTGGATGATCTCAGCCTTGTCCGGTGAGTATCGGGTTTCATAGGCATATTCTACGTTGTGTTCATACCGGCCTGCGCGCAGTTCATTGTAGATCGTCTGACGGCAGAACCCCAGCTGCCGGGCGATCTGAGCTACGGGCATCCCGGCATTAAAAAGCGCCTCGAGCTTCTGGCGCTCGTCATGTGTCATGTAGTGCTGTTTTTTCATCATGCGTTCCTCCAAGTTTGTTTGGATTGAAAACGTGATCTTAAACAGGTTCGCCCACGGCCTGAACCGTGGGCGATATGTAACACACTTTCGCCCGACAGCCAGCACCGCCGGCGCGTGTGATTGTGTTACTTTTCTGTGTCTGAGATTGCCTTTGCTCTGCGCTCTACGAGCTCGAAGTAAAACTTTGCATTCTGGAGGTCTTTTTCGAGCTCCCGGAGTTCTTTCGTTGCATCCTGTAGCCGGTATAGCCGCTCCCTGCTCTCGTCGATCTCCCTGTTAACGGCAGCCAGCGCGGCCTTACGCTCGTCCAGCTTATAGTAGCAGTACAGCACAAGATTTTCAAATTTCTCGTTCAGGCTCCCGCCCTCCTGTGCTTCGAGGATGGCCGCGACCTCATCTGAGTACCGAAAGCTCCGAAGGTTACTTTTTGGCGGTGTGCTTCTCATCGTCCCTACCTCCTAAGTTTTTGTTAAACGGCATCCAGCTTTCGCATTTGTCCTTGCCGTGCCAATTGACCGAATAGAAGATGCACACGCTCTGATGTGCGCAAGTTTTGCATGTGCGTTCCATTATTTTACCTCTTTCTTAGTAAATTTCGTAATGATCTTCTACCTGTTTTACTCGAAAGACCTCAGTACCGTTAAATACGGCATAAAGGTCTACATGGAGGGAGGGCAATTCTTCACGCGGGACATAAGTGTTTACATAGCCTCTGATCGCATGGCAGGAAACCATTTTCCCGCCGTCCCAAGATTCGTAGGAGTGAACGTAGACATTAATCATTGTGCTGACCTCCATAATAAATTGTGAGACGAGTCAAAGCTCGCGAGCGAGCTTTGATTGCCTCTGCTGTCCGCAGAATTTTCGGGCTGTCAAGCGGACCGTGGAATAAATCCAGTGCGCACACTGGTTTTATGCCGCGAAAGCCGCTTTACAGGCTGAAATTTCTGTGGCCGCCGTCGCGCGTAGCGACACCTCAAACCCTTCGTTGATGCACCAGAATAAAAATAGAGCCCATCCAAACGGACGGGCTCTGTAACACATCCTTCTGCCAGCGATCCGGCGCCGGTTTTCCTGTTTGTGTTACACTTTATCTATGAAATTTCCTAATTGTCCAAATTCTTCTTGACATTTGCCTTTCGGATCATAGCAGGCGCGGCCTTTCGACTCCATGCCGCACTCTGTCCCGCCGTCCGTGCGAAACAGGGCGTACAGGCCGTCCGCGCGGCGCTCCAGCTCGCCCCAGTCCCGGTCGGGAGACCGTTCGCCCGCGTTCAGAAGCGAAATCTTCCCCTGCCGCTTGGCCTCCCGCAGAAGCGTGCGCCCCGCGTTGTCGAACGCGAGCACGCGCACGAACGGCGGCTCGCGCCGCAGCGCGGCCGCATCCACGCCGAGGTAGGCGCACATCGCCATGCGCATGAGCCGCGAGCGCGCGTAACGCTTGGACTTGGACGCCGTCAGGATCTCTTCGAGGCCGGGTTCCGTCCGGCAGGCCCGGCGGAAACGGCTCCACAGCCCCTCCGCGCCGTAGGGCAGCGCGGCGAACTCCGCGTCCGAGAGCGCGCGCAGCCGCGCGAGCATCGCCCGCTCCCCCGCCGCGAGCGAATAGCGCGCGGCGCCGCGGAACACCTCCGCGGCCTCACGGGGCACATACGGTTCCCATTCCCCGCCGCTCAGCAGAAGCCGCCGCAGCGACGTGGCGGAGGGGTGATCCGGGTCAGGCGTCCCGGCGTGATAGTCCCCGCCGCGCACAACCGCGAACGGCTCCACGGCGGAATGCAGACGCAGCAAGGCCTTGACGTACTCGACCGCGAGGATGTCGTTCGGCCTGCGCACCATCGTCCCGTCGCCGCCCAGGCGCTCAAGCGCCCGCTGCCGGGCGGCAGCGTAGGAGCATCCCGCCGTCAGCTCGTCCCGCAGGCAGCCGTCGAACTCCGGGCTGAGCAGCCGCTCGGCCGTGTCCCGCACGGCGGCGGTTTCCCCACGCTCCGAGCCAAAGCAGAGCGCATCCACGCAGCCCATCGCGTCGAACAGACCGACTCCGGCGGCGGCAAACCCTTCCGCCGAGGAGAGGCACGCCGTCAGCGGCAGCTCAAGCACGAGATCCGCGCCGCACAGCAACGCCGCCCGCGCGCGGGCGAATTTGTCGAAGACTGCCGGCTCGCCGCGCTGCACGAAATTGCCGCTCATGGCGCACACGACGGCCGCATCCGCGCCGTAACGCGCGCGGATCAGTCCGAACTGCCTCCGGTGTCCCAGATGGAACGGATTGTACTCGCAGACCACGCCGATTGCCTTCATGCGTCCGCCTCCCCGCAAAAACTTATCAAAAGCGGCAATTTGCCCTTGAGATATCGAAAAAAATATTGTAGAATACTTTTTAGTTATGTTTTATCATATCATAAAACAACGCAAAAACAACAACAGGTTTTAGGAGATGTACAACATGAAGATTCTGGTTATCAACGCCGGCAGTTCGTCCCTGAAGTATCAGTTCATGGACTCCGACTCCGGCGAAGTCTTCGCAAAGGGCCTTTGCGAGCGCATCGGCATCGACGGCCGCCTGACGCACAAGGTTCCCGGACGCGACGACGTGAAGCTCGACATCGCGATGCCCACCCACAACGAGGCGATCGAGGCGGTCCTGAAGATCATGGTCGATCCCGCGCACGGCGTCATCCAGTCCGTCAAGGAGATCGAGGCTGTCGGCCACCGCATCCTTCACGGCGGCGCGAAGTTCACCGATTCCTGCATCATCGACCAGGCGTGCATAGACGCCATCGAGAAGTGCATCCCGCTCGGCCCTCTGCACAACCCCGCCAACCTGATGGGCATCCGCGCCTGCCAGAAGATCATGCCCAACCTCAAACAGGTCGCCGTCTTCGACACCGCCTTTCATATGACCATGCCTCCGAAGGCCTATATCTACGCCATCCCCTACGAGTATTACGAGAAAGACAACGTCCGCCGCTACGGCTTCCACGGCACCTCTCACCGCTACGTCTCCGCCCGCGCCATCTCCATGCTGGGCAAGCCCGCCCACAGCCGCATCATCTGCTGCCATCTGGGCAACGGTTCTTCCCTTTCCGCGTGTGTGGACGGCAAGTGCCAGGACACCACGATGGGTCTCGGGCCTCTCGCCGGCGTGCCGATGGGCACCCGCTGCGGCGACATCGATGCGACCATCCTCGATTACCTGATGGGCCTGTACGGCTACTCCATCAAGGAAATGCTGAACATCCTCAACAAGAAGTCCGGCGTGCTGGGCATCTCCGGCGTCTCCTCCGACTTCCGCGACCTGGACGCCGCCGCCAGGGAAGGCAACGAGCGCGCGCAGCTGGCGCTGGACAAGTTCGCCTATGAAGTCAAGAAGGACATCGGCGCATATGCGGCCGCCATGGGCGGCGTGGACGCCATCGTGTTCACGGCAGGCGTCGGCGAGAACGACTGCAAGATGCGCGAGACCCTCTGCTCCGGCCTCGAGTATATGGGCGTCAAGATCGATGCCGAGAAAAACAAGACTCGCGGCAAGGAGGCGGACATCTCCGCCGCCGATTCCAGGGTAAAGATCTTTGTCATCCCCACCAACGAGGAACTGATGATCGCCATGGACACAGAGCGTCTGGTCAAGGCCGCGCAGTAAGCTCCCGGCAGGGCGGCGAACGCCGCCCTGCTTTTTTACGAAAACACGCCGTGCCGGATATCCGGCACGGCGTGTCTGTCAATCGATGTCCCTGACGACCTCCTCGGGCGGCGTGTCCAACCGCTCGGGATGGATCAAGAACTTCCTCATGTACTTGAGCGCGGAGGCGAAATAGAAGCCGTCGCAGATGCGCTCGTCGCAGTTCACGGTAAAATCCGCAAACTTCTTCTCGACAACGGTGCCGTCCGACTGGAGTACGTTCTCGCGGCGCTTGCAGCCGAGGGCGAGGAAGACGGGAAGGTTGCCGAAGTCGTAGAGGTGATGCACGACCGGCGGGATGCCCAGCGAGCCCATGGACGTGAAGATCACCGAACCGTGGAACGGGCTGACGTCCAGCAGGAACGGGTGCATGATCCCGAAATAGTCCATCAGCTTGAGCAGCCAGATTGCGAATTTCAGGATTACGCCGGGGATATAGGTCAGGGCCTTGGCCGTGTTGTCGAAGCTCGAGTCAAGCGGCGTGCCCTTAACGGCCTCGACCTGGACGTTGAGCTTATCGTAGACGTCCTTTGCGGTGTCGGCGGGATCGAAGTGCACCTTAATCATCGTGTCGGGATCGTCGATGGTCATTTTGGTCTTGACCGCCATGATGAATTCAATGTTGCGGTCGCGGGTGAAGATGTGCTGGCCGGAGCAGAACCGGTTGACCGCAGGGAACTGTGCAACCGTGCGTACATAGGCCGCGAGGAAGACGTGCGTGATGCCGAAGCCGGCGAGCCCCTCCGCGCGCTTGATGCGCACATAGCGCTCGATCGGCGTGAGGTCAATGGTGTCGGTGATCTCGTTGTTCGCGCCGTTTCGGCTGGGCATGATGTAGGAGATGATCATGGAGATCGGGGGCAGCGTGCGGATACGGCGGCCGTCTGAGCGGTCGCCCCAGGCGGGATAATAGGCGCTGTCCAGCCGCACCTGCATGGCGAGCGAGGCGGCGAAAATGCCCGCGGCCATCAGGATGTTGTGGAGGATGAGCATCCACTCGTAAAAGCTCTCGTGCGAAAGGATCAGATGGCGCTTTTCGTACACAAAAAACGCCGTCAGCGCGCCGCTGACAAACCAGAACAGCCAGAAATGCTTCGTGCGTCCGTCCGCCACACGCGTGTAGAAGATCGAGAGGGTCAGATAGAGCACCCACAGCAGAAAGATAATCCGCTTGCTGACAAACAGAACGGTCGCCAGCTGCGCGAAGCAGAGCGCGAAGATCCAGATGGGGACTGCCGTGCGGTAAAAGTGACGCTCTCCGTCCAGGAGGATGTTCAGCACAAAGAGGATACTCGCCGCTACCGGCAGCAGGATTTGGAACCACATCACCGCGGCGGACACAGGGCCTCTTCCCCAGTACACCGCTATGCGGGCCATTGCCGAAGCGAGCATCAGTGCAGCCGAAATCCATGTCAGCGCATTTTTGCGCGACACATAATAATTATTTCTTCGTTCCATATCGTTATGATTTTATCACAGCCGCACCGCAATTTCAAATACAGATTGTAACCGCAAAAGTCCCGCGCCTCACGGCGCGGGACTTTTCTTATTTTACATCGATTCCCCGGTCGGCAAAGGCCTGCACGAGGAGGTCCATATCGGAGGGAATACTGATCGGTTCGCCGCAGGCCTTGATGGCGTTGGCGACATCCTTGAGGCCGTTGCCGGTGACAACGGAGACGACCGTGTCGTTCTTCCCAAGTACGCCCTGCTCGCAGAGCTTCTTCACGCCTGCGGTGCCCGTAACGCCGGCAGGCTCGCCGAACACGCCGCAGGTGCGGCCGAGCAGCTTCTGTGCGGCCATGATCTCCTCATCGGAGACGTTGACGACGATGCCGTTCGACTCGCGGATGGCCATGAGCGCCTTGTCGGCGTTGCGCGGCACGCCCACGGCGATGGAGTCGGCCAGGGTGTTCTCCTCCATCGGACGCCAGGGCTTGTTTTCGGCAATGGCACGGTTGAGCGGACAGCAGCCCTCGGCCTGCACGGAAATCAGGCGCGGCAGCTTGTCGAGGAAGCCGATGGCATAGAGATCCTTCAGGCCCTTCCATGTGCCCGCGATGGTACAGCCGTCACCCACGGAGATGGCGAGATAATCCGGCATCTTCCAGCCGAGCTGCTCGGCAATCTCGAGCGAGACGGTCTTCTTGCCCTCGGAGAGGTAGGGATTGATGGCCGCGTTGCGGTTGTACCAGCCCCACTTCTCGATGGCCTGTCTGGAGAGCTCGAAGGTGTCCTCATAGCTGCCCTGCACGGAGACAACCGTCGCGCCGAAGGTCATAAGCTGCGCGACCTTGCCCTTGGGGGCGCGGGACGGGACGAAGATGTAGGTCTTCAGCCCGGCGGCGGCGGCGTTGCCCGCGAGGGACGAGGCTGCGTTGCCTGTGGACGAGCAGGCGATGACCTCCGCCCCGGCCTCACGGGCCTTGGCAACAGCCATGGCGCTCGCGCGGTCCTTGAGCGAGGCGGTCGGGTTCTGACCGTCGTCCTTGACCCAGAGCCGCTTGAGGCCGAGGAGCTCCGCCAGACGCGGCTCCTCGTAAAGAGGGCTCCAGCCCACGCGCAGCGGCGTGGGCTCCGTGGTATCCTCAATGGGCAGCAGCTCGCGGTAGCGCCACATATTATAGTCGCGGTCTATCAGCTTCTCCTTGGTGAAATTGGCCTTGACCCAGTCGTAATCGTAAACGATGTCGAGAATGCCGCCGCACTCGCAGTTGGTGAGGTTCGGCACAGCCTCATAGATCTTCCCGCACTTGACGCAACGGGCGTATTTTACATTTTTCATGTTTTACTTCCTTTCAGGCAGGGCGGTCAGTTAAAATTCAGCACCAGGGTTGAAAAGGCGCCGCCGTGGCATACCTGTGCGCGCCCGGCGGGAAGAAGCCGAATTTGCCGGAATCCCATGCGAATCCGCATCCGTCACCGCCCGAGCCGATGCGCAGGTTGGCTCCTGCCGCGAAATTTACGGCATTCCGCCGGCTTTTAATCCGCAAAGCGGGGCGGGCCGCTCGGCCCGCCCCGCTTGGTTGCTTACAGGGATTTCAGCAGGCCGGTGGCCTCGTTGAACTCGTTGATCAGATTATCCAGATCCTTCGCCTGCCCGTGCACGGCGTCCCAGGTGCCCTTGGTGTCGTACCACTGGGCGTTGAGATCCTTGACGTCCTTGCCCTGCTGCTCGACCCAGGTGTAGTACTTGAGGTTGTGGATGCGCTTGCGGTCCTCGTAGCGCAGCTCAAGCATGTTGTCGGTGCGCAGATCCAGCATGTGGACGCTGTGGTCGACGGCGGCGGCGGTGGCGCTGTACGCGCCATGCTTCTCGTTGAGCTCCTCGATGCGGCTGCCGTACATCACCGCGGAGTCGGTGAGGACGGTGGCGACGACGTCGTGCTCGGTCAGCTCGTAGTACTTCGCCATCTTGATGCAGCACAGCAGGTTCGCGATGCCGGAGATGCCGAGCCACGTCAGCTTCTCGATCATCTCGCCGCTCAGGTGCAGGGTGTTCTTCAGGTACTTCTGGCCTTCCTTTGTGTTGAAGAGGCGGAGCAGGCGCTGCGAATCCTCGTCGTCGATGTCGATGACCATATCGGTGTTCTTGATGTTGTGGATCCAGGGTACATGCTTGTCGCCGATGCCTTCGATGCGGTGGCCGCCGAAGCCGTTTCTCAGGAGGGTCGGGCACTGAAGGGCTTCGCCCACGCCGAGCTTCAGGTGCGGGTAAAGATCTTTCAGGCAGTCGCCTGCGGCCATGGTGCCCGCGGAGCCGGAGGTGAAGCAGGCGCCGGCAAAGCTGTCGCCCGGGCGCTTGATGGCCTCGAACACGTCAGCGAGGGCGTTGCCGGTAACATTGTAGTGCCAGAGGGGATTGCCCATCTCGGCGAACTGGTTGAAAATCATGACGTCAGGGCGGGTCTCGAGCTCATGGGTCTTGTCGAAGATCTCCTTGACGTTGGACTCGCAGCCCGGGGTGGCGATGACCTCGCCGGCGATCTTGGAGAGCCACTCAAAGCGCTCCTTGGACATCTCGGCGGGGAGGATGGCGATGGAGTCGCAGGCGAGCAGCTTGGAGTTGAACGCGCCGCCGCGGCAGTAGTTGCCGGTGGAGGGCCACACGGCCTTGTGGTAGGTGGCGTCAAACTGGCCGGTCACGAGGCGCGGGGCCAGGCAGCCGAAGGAAGCGCCGACCTTATGGCAGCCGGTGGGGAACCACTTGCCGGCCATCGCGACGATACGGCACTTCACGCCCGTCAGTTCGGAAGGGAACTCGACGTAGTTCGGCACGCTCTGGAAGAGGCCGCCCTTTTCCTTGGGCTCGTTCTTCCAGGTGATGCGGAACAGATTCAGGGGATTGACGTCCCACAGGCCGACATTCTTCAGTTTATCCTGAATTTTGCCGGGGATCGTCTCGGGATGCTCCATTTCGGCGAAGGTGGGAATGATGATATTGTTCTCCCGCGCCTTTTCGACGTTATGCTCAAGGCCCTTTTTGTTGATAGACAGATCGATCATATTTGTTCTCCTCCCGTTTTTGCATCCAGATATGAATATAATGTATACTTGGAAATTCCGAAGTGCTTCGCAATCTTGTCGCCTGATTTCGTAATCAGAAGCGCTCCGTTCTTGTTGAGGAACTGAATGGCCCTCACCTTGTCATCCTTGTTCATCAGAGCCACCGGCTTGCCGATCAGCTCCACGGACTGATGGATCAGGTCGTCAAGCAGATCGGCCACGTTGAGCGTGATGCGCTCGGGCTCCTTCTGCTGCGTGTCCCTGGGGGCAATCAGATCCTGCACGGTACGCTCAAACATGGTCATCACGGAGATGTCGAAGTTGATGCTGAATATTGCAACGACTTTTCCCGCATCGTCGCGGATATAGATGGACGAGGATTTGAGCACCTTGCCGTCCGGCGTACGGGTCAGGTAGCAGTTGTGATCCTTCGGCACGGCATCGCCGTGGCCGATCTGTTCCAGCACGATATGCGAAGGACCGTCTCCGACCTTGCGGCCCGTGACATGCCCGTTTTCAATGGCCACGATGGAGCCGTATGCGCTCTTTTCCGAGACCTCGTGGATGACGACTTCACAATTGCTGCCGAACTGCTCCGCCACGCCCTTTGCGATCCGCTTCAGGGTATCCATTTCCAGATTTGTGAGCATATATTCCCTCCCAGTTTTCCCGGCGTCAAGCTGTTGACAAAACCATCATACCACAGGAAACGGAAAAATCAATCCTTATTTCTTATAAATTTTTAGCACTTAAAAAATTTTGTTTGACATCCGGTTTTCTTATGCTATGATGGACACAGAAAGCTTCTCCCTTCAAGGGGAGAAACCGTTAAGATGGAACAAGCCACACTGAAAATAAAAAAATCTGGAGGCGTTCTGAGATGGATTTTGAAGCGATTAAAAAAGCGGCAAAAGGCTATGAGGCCGACATGACCAGATTCCTGCGCGACCTGATCGCGCTCCCCAGCGAGAGCTGCGGCGAGGGCGGGGTCATCAAGCGTACCATTGAAGAGATGAAAAAGCTCGGCTTCGACAAGGCCGAGATCGATCCCGAGGGCAATGCTCTCGGCTGGATGGGCACAGGCGAGAAGGTCATCGCGTTCGACGGCCACATCGACACAGTCGGCATCGGCAACGCCGCCAACTGGAACTTCGACCCCTATCAGGGCTTCGAGACCGAGACCGAGATCGGCGGACGCGGCGGCTCCGATCAGGAGGGCGGCGTTGTTTCCGCCGTCTACGGCGCGAAGATCATGAAGGATCTCGGCCTCATCCCCGAGGGCTACAGGATCCTTGTCACCGCCACCGTGCAGGAAGAGGACTGCGACGGTCTCTGCTGGCAGTACATTCACAACGAGGACGGCATCACGCCTGAGTTCGTCGTCTCCACCGAGCCGACCGACGGCGGCATCTACCGTGGCCACCGCGGCCGCATGGAGATCCGAGTGGACGTGCACGGCGTTTCCTGCCACGGCTCCGCCCCTGAGCGCGGCGACAACGCGATCTTCAAGATGGCTGACATTCTCCGTGACGTCCGCTCCCTTAACGAAAATGACGACGACGCCTCCACCGAGATCAAGGGTCTCGTCAAGCGCCTCAATCCGAAGTACAACCCCGAGCACTACGAAGACGCCCGCTTCCTCGGCCGCGGCACCGTCACCGTCTCCGAGATTTTCTATACCTCCCCGTCCCGCTGCGCCGTAGCCGACTCCTGCGCCGTCTCCCTCGACCGCCGCATGACCGCGGGCGAGACCTGGGATTCCTGCCTGGATGAGATTCGCAATCTGCCCAGCTGCAAGAAATACGGCAGCGACGTGAAGGTCTCCATGTATATGTATGACCGTCCCGCCTGGACGGGCCTCAAGTACGAGACCGAGTGCTACTTCCCCACCTGGATCAACAAGGAGACCGCTCCCCATGTGCAGGCCCTCGTGGACGCGCACAAGGCGCTCTACGGCGATAAGCGCGTCGGCACGCCGAGCGCTGAGCTGGCCGCCGAAAAGCGCAGGGCTCCCCTGATCGACAAGTGGACCTTCTCCACCAACGGCGTCTCCATCCAGGGCCGCTACGGCATTCCCTGCGTCGGCTTCGGCCCGGGCGCCGAGTCGCAGGCGCACGCCCCCAACGAAGTCACCTGGAAAGAGGATCTGGTGTCCTGCGCAGCCGTCTACGCCGCTGTCCCCGGCCTCTATAAGGGCAAGGGCAGTGAGGACGTCTGCGAGTACCGCGGCGGCAAGACCGATAACAACATTCAATAAATTTTTTTGATAAACAGAACACAGGAGGATATGGAAATTATGGGCAAGGCTTCCGAACTCTCCAGACATCTGGAGATGCTGCACATCAACAGCATGTACAAGAACGACTTCTACTGGACGTGGGACAAGACCGACGAGGAAATCGACGCGGTATTCACCGTGGCCGACGCCCTGCGCGACCTGCGCGAGCGCAACCTCTCCACCAGGATCTTCGACTCCGGCCTGGGCATCTCCATCTTCCGCGACAATTCCACCCGAACCCGCTTCTCCTTCGCCTCCGCGTGCAATCTGCTGGGCCTCGCGGTGCAGGATCTCGACGAGAAAAAGTCTCAGATCGCCCACGGCGAGACCGTTCGCGAGACTGCGAACATGGTCTCCTTCATGGCCGACGTCATCGGCATCCGCGACGATATGTACATCGGCGAGGGCCACAAGTATCAGAAAACCGTCATGGACGCCGTGGAAGAGGGCTACCGCGACGGGATCCTCGAGCAGCGCCCGACGCTGGTCAACCTCCAGTGCGACGTCGACCACCCGACACAGTGCATGGCGGATATGCTGCACATCATCCACCAGTTCGGCGGCGTGGAGAACCTGAAGGGCAAGAAGATCGCCATGACGTGGGCCTACTCCCCGTCCTACGGCAAGCCTCTCTCCGTGCCCCAGGGCGTCATCGGCCTGATGAGCCGCTTCGGCATGGACGTTGTGCTGGCTCACCCCGAAGGCTACGACGTCATGCCCGAGATCGAGGACGTCGCCCGGAAGAATGCGGCCGGCTCCGGCGGCTCGTTCAGAAAGGTCAACACCATGGAAGAGGCTTTCCGCGACGCCGACATCGTCTACCCGAAGTCCTGGGCTCCGTTCGCCGCGATGGAAGAGCGCACAAAGCTCTACGCCAACGGCGACCAGGCCGGCATCAACGCGCTCGAGAAGCGCCTGCTCGCGCAGAACGCCACGCATAAGGAGTGGACCTGCTCCGAAGAAATGATGAAGCGCACGAAGGACGGCAAGGCACTTTATCTGCACTGCCTGCCCGCCGACATTTCCGGCCTGAGCTGCCCCGAGGGCGAAGTAGACGACACCGTCTTCGACCGCTATTTGGTTCCCCTCTACAAACAGGCTTCCTTCAAGCCGTATATCATCGCCGCGATGATCTTCCTCTCCAAGGTCAAAGACCCCGTCGGTGCGCTCCAGCAGCTTGACCGCAGCGGCGTCCTCCGCAAGCTGTTCTGATTCATTCCTCGTAAGCCGTTGGGCTGTGGCGCGGGAGTCTTCCCCGCCACAGCCCACGCAAATTTGCGCGGCTTTCGATCCACCAAATTCGATGAGGTGAAACCATTGGGTAAACGTATTGTGATCGCACTGGGTGGCAACGCGCTGGGCAACACCCTTCCCGAGCAGATGATCGCCGTCCAGAAGACGGCCAAGGCCATCGCCGACCTGATCGAGGAGGGCGACGACGTCGTCATCGCCCACGGCAACGGCCCGCAGGTCGGCATGATCCACAAGGCCATGGCCGAACTGACCCGTTCCGACCCAAAAAAGTATATTCCCTGCCCCCTGTCCGTCTGCGTTGCCATGAGCCAGGGCTATATCGGCTACGATCTTCAGAACGCGCTCCGCGAGGAGCTTCTCGACCGCGGCATCAGTAAGGGCGTGGCCACCGTGCTCACCCAGGTCGTCGTTGACCGTGACGATCCCGCCTTCCAGCATCCCACAAAGCCAATCGGCTCCTTCATGACGAAGGAAGAGGCCGACCGCCTCGTGGCGGAGCGCGGTTATGACGTGGTGGAGGACGCCGGCCGCGGCTACCGCCGCGTGGTCGCCTCTCCGCTGCCGAAGGGCATCGTGGAGATTTCCACCGTGCACGCGCTGGTGGACGCCGGCCTCGTCGTTGTCGCCTGCGGCGGCGGCGGCATCCCCGTCTTCACCACCGAGGGACACCATCTCAAGGGCGCGGCCGCCGTCATCGACAAGGACTTCGCCTCCGAGCTCCTCGCCGAGCAGCTCGACGCGGATGTGCTGATCATCCTGACCGCCGTGGAAAAGGTCGCCGTCAACTACGGAAAGCCCGACCAGCAGTGGCTCAGCTCCCTGACCCCGGACGACGCCCGCCGATACGCCGGCGAGGGTCAGTTTGCTCCCGGCTCCATGCTGCCCAAGGTTCAGGCTGCCGTCAAATTCGCCGAGTCCAAACCCGGCCGCAGCGCCCTCATCACGCTTTTGGAAAAAGCCAAGGACGGCATCGCGGGCAAAACCGGTACGGTCATCCGCGCCTGACGCACACTGTCGCCAGACCCCGTAAATCCCATTGCGGGTGTACGGGGTTTTGTTAATTTGCACAATAAATTAGTTTTGTTTTGTGCGCTATTTCTCTTCGTCTCTTTGTGAATTCTGTACATTATTAATGGAATTACATTATACAATTTGCATGTCGCCTCAATTCTCCTAAAATTTTTTTAGCTTTTTGGCCCAAAACATCCTTTTTGACGGTAATAATTAACAAAAGCAAAAATATTTTCTAGAAAGATATTGTAACTTCTGCATTTCTCTAGTAAAATAACAGATGTTCAATCATGCCTCGGAGGAGGCAATTCGGGGTTCACCCCAAAATAAAACAGGAGGAAAAACAGATGAAGAAACTTCTTGCGCTGCTTCTGGTCCTGGCAATGGCAGCAGGCATGGTCGCCTGCTCCAGCAGCAAGACCGAAAAACCTGCCGAAACGACCACAACCGCTGCCGCCGCTGAAACCACCACAGCCGCCGCCTCGGAGGCTACCACCACGGCCGCCGCCGCAACGTCCAACAGCGATTTCAAGGTTGGCGTCATCCTGATCGGCGATGAAAACGAGGGCTACACCGAAGCCCATATCGAAGGCGTCAAAGCCGCTCAGAAGGCGCTCGGCCTCAAGGACGACCAGATTATCTACAAGTACAACATTCCTGAAGACGAGACCTGCTATGATACCGCCACCGACCTTGTCGAGCAGGGCTGCAAAATCATCTTCGCAAACAGCTTCTCCCACGAGTCCTACATGCTGCAGGCCGCTCAGGAGAACCCCAAGGTCATCTTCTGCCACGCCACCGGCACCAAGGCTCGCAGCGCCAAGCTGCCTAACTTCTGCAACTACTTCAACAACATCTATGAAGCCCGCTACGTCTCCGGCGTCATCGCCGGCATGAAGCTCAAGGAGCTCATGGACGCCGGCAAGGTCAAGGACCCGCACATCGGCTACGTCGGCGCCTATCCGTACGCGGAAGTCGTCTCCGGCTATACCGCGTTCTTCCTCGGCATCCGCTCCATCGTACCCGATGCCCACATGGATGTCCAGTACACCAACTCCTGGTTTGACATCACCGCCGAGGGCGAAGCCGCCAACGCTCTGATGTCCAAGGGCTGCGTCATCATCGGCCAGCACGCCGACTCCACCGGCGCTCCCTCCGCTGTCGAGGCCGCCTTCAAGGCCGGCAAGACCGTCTACTCCGTCGGCTACAACGTCGACATGCTCTCCGTCGCTCCCGATGTCGCCCTGACCTCCCCGCAGAACAACTGGGGCGTCCTTTACACCGAGATGATCAAGACCGCCATGGAAGGCGGCACCTTCAAGACCGATTACTGCGGCGGCTACGCCGAGGGCGCCGTGCAGATCTCCAAGCTGGGCACCGCCTGCGCCAAGGGCACCCAGGAGAAGGTTGACGCGACCATCGCCGCCATCAAGGACGGCTCTCTGCACGTCTTTGACACCTCAACCTTCACCGTAGGCGGCAAGCCCGTCACCAACGCGTTCGCCACCGATACCAACGGCGACTTCAAGAACGATGCCGATGAAGCCATCATCGACGGCTACTATCACGAGTCCTACTTCCAGTCCGCTCCGTCCTTCTCTCTGCGGATTGACGGCATCACCGAGCTCAATGCGAGCTGATTGATTCATTTTTCCCGGGAGGGGTTGCCAAAAGGCAACCCCTCCGCTTCTTTTGAGAGCGCCCGCGTATGGGCGTTGCCAAATGATGCGGAATTCTCAGCAAAAAATTGTTTGCTATGCTAAATTTTTTTAATATTTTCATTTACATCTGTGCAATTTCATGATATACTTGCTGCATAGCACAGAGGGCCGGTCTAAACCATCCGGCCGTTTTCCCCAGCCCGCATCCCATATTTCAGCCATATCTGGCAGGAAAGGATGGTCTTTCTTGGAAAACGTAAGCGCAGTACAAATGAAAAATGTCACCAAGCGCTTCGGCGAAGTCGTTGCCAATGACAAGGTAAATCTCGAGCTGAAGCGGGGAGAGATTCTCTCGCTGCTCGGCGAGAACGGCAGCGGCAAGACCACGCTGATGAACATGCTCGCCGGCATCTACTTCCCCGACGACGGCCAGATCTTCGTCAACGGACAGGCGGTTACCATCCGTTCCCCGAAGGATGCCTATAACCTGGGTATCGGCATGATCCACCAGCATTTCAAGTTGGTAGACGTATTCACGGCGTCAGAGAATATCGTCCTCGGTCTGGAGGAAAAGGGCAAGCTCGACCGGAAGGCCATCGCCGCCCGTGTTAAGGAGATCAGCGACCGCTACGGCTTCGACATCGACCCGAACCAGAAGGTCTACGACATGACCGTTTCTCAGAAACAGACGCTCGAAATCGTCAAGGTGCTCTACCGCGGCGCGGATATTCTGATTTTGGATGAGCCCACCGCCGTCCTCACCCCACAGGAGACCGACAAGCTCTTCTCCGTCATGCGAAACATGAAGTCCGACGGCAAGGCGCTCGTCATCATCACCCACAAGCTGCACGAGGTCATGGACGTGTCCGACCGCGTCGCCGTTCTGCGCAAAGGCCAGTACATAGGTGACGTCCCCACCGGCAACACCGACCCGCAGAAGCTCACCGACATGATGGTGGGCCACGCCGTTACGCTGAACATCGACCGCCCCAAGGCCGACAAGCTGACCGAGCGCATCGAGGTCGAGCATCTGACCATCCGCGACAAGGACGGCATCGCCAGACTTTCCGACGTCTCCTTCACCGCCTTCGGCGGCGAGATTCTCGGCATCGCGGGCATTTCCGGCTCCGGCCAGAAGCAGCTGCTTGAGGCGATCGCCGGGCTTCAGTACCCCGAAGAGGGCAGTCATATCCTCTACCACGACGAAAACGGCACCGACCATGAGCTGGTCGGCAAGACGCCGCTGGAGATCACCAAGCTCGGCGTCGCACTCTCCTTCGTGCCGGAGGATCGCCTCGGCATGGGCCTCGTGGGCAACATGGATCTGACCGACAACATGCTGCTCCGCAGCTATCTGACCGGCCGCGGCATCTTCGCCGATCGCAAGAAACCCAAGAAGCTGGCCGAGACGGTCGTCGACGAGCTGGAAGTCGTCACTCCCGGCGTCACCACTCCTGTTCGCAAGCTCTCCGGCGGCAACGTGCAGAAGGTGCTCGTCGGCCGTGAGATCGCAATGAACCCGACCGTGCTGATGTCCGCTTACGCCGTGCGCGGTCTGGACATCAACACCTCCTATACCATTTATAATCTGATGACCGAGCAGAAGATGAAAGGCGTTGCCGTCATTTACGTCGGTGAGGATCTGGACGTTCTGCTGGAGCTGTGCGACCGGATTCTGGTTCTCTGCGGAGGCAAGGTGTCCGGTATCATCAACGGACGCACCGCCACCAAGGAGGGCATCGGCCTCATGATGACGCAGGTCAGCGACAATCCGCCGCGCTTTGAGGAGAAGGAGGGTCAGGCATGAGTACCGCGATTCATGAACATAATGAGCCCCTGATTCGCATTTCCAAGCGCACCGGTATCGCGACGCCCAAGGCATGGGGCATCCGCGCCATCGCGCTGGTGCTGGCACTGATCGTCTCCGGCCTTGTGATCTATGCCATCGTCAAGCTCAGCCCGCTGAAGGTCTACGGCGCCATGTTCGAGGGCGCGTTCGGCACCTCCAAGCGTTCGTGGGCGACCATCCGCGACACCATGATGCTCCTTTGCATCGGCATTGGCCTCGCGCCTGCGTTCAAGATGAAGTTCTGGAACATCGGCGCCGAAGGCCAGGTTCTGGTCGGCGGCATCGCCACAGCCGCTTGCATGATCTATTTCAAGTCGCTTCCCACTCCCCTGCTCTTCCTGGTGATGATTGTCGCTTCGATCATTGCAGGCTGTCTCTGGGGCCTGATCCCGAGCTTTTTCAAAGCAAAGTGGAATACCAATGAAACGCTGTTCACCCTGATGATGAACTACGTGGCCATCCAGCTCACGAGCTACTGCGTAGCTCTGTGGGAGAACCCCCCGGGATCGAACTCTGTCGGCATCATCAACCCCAGCAACAAGATTGGCTGGATGCCCTCTCTGTTCAACCAGCCGTACCTGCTCAACGTTATCATCGTACTGGCCCTTGCGGTCGCCATGTTTGTTTACCTGAAGTACTCCAAGCACGGCTATGAAATCGCGGTTGTCGGCGACTCTGAGAACACCGCGCGCTACGCCGGCATCAGTGTCCGCAAAGTTTTTATCCGTACCATGGCCCTCTCCGGCGCCATCTGCGGCGTGGCAGGCTTTCTGTCCGTCTCCGGCGCGTCCCACACGATCTCCACCTCTACTGCCGGCGGGCGCGGCTTCACTGCGATTATCGTCGCGTGGCTGGCCAAGTTCAACACTTTTGTCATGATTCTGATCTCACTGCTCCTGATCTTCATGGAAAAAGGCGCCATTGAAATCGCCTCCCGGTATCATCTCAACGACTACGCATCCCAGATCATCACAGGCATCCTGCTCTTCTTCATTCTGGGCAGTGAGTTCTTCATCAATTATAAAGTTAATTTCCGCCGCAAGCACGACTGAAGAAGGAGGTTCCACTGATGACTGAATTGATTTCCCTGTTTCAGGCCGCTATTTTCTTCGGAACCGTCATTCTCTTCGGCGCAACCGGCGAGATCCTGACCGAAAAATCCGGCAACCTGAACCTTGGCGTTCCCGGTATCATGTATCTCGGCGGCATTGCCGGCCTTGTGAGCGCGTTTTTCTATGAGGCCAACGCCGCAAATCCCACCGCCATCGTCGCCGTACTGATCTCGCTGGTTTGCGCTTTCGCGGTGGCCGCGCTGGGCGGACTGATTTACAGCTTCCTGACCATCACGCTCCGTGCCAACCAGAACGTCACCGGTCTTACGCTGACGATCTTCGGCGGCGGTGTTGCCAACTTCTTCGGCGGCAGCCTGAACAAGCTGGCCGGCGGCGTCGGCCAGATCTCCGTGGCTGTGGCCTCCGGCGGCTACCGCGCCACCACTCCCCTTTCGGGCCTCGGCGTTGTGGGCAAGCTGTTCTTCTCTTACGGATTTCTCGCTTATCTCGCAATTGCGGTTGCAATCGCGACACAGCTCTTCCTGAACAAGTCGCGCGCCGGCCTGAATCTCCGCGCAGTCGGCGAGAACCCCGCCACCGCCGACGCGGCCGGCATCAATGTCACTCGCAACAAGTACCTGGCTACCTGTATCGGCGCCGGCATCTCCGGTCTCGGCGGTCTCTACTACGTCATGGACTATACCAAGGGCACCTGGGCCAACGACGGCAGTATTGAGAGTCTCGGCTGGCTGGCCGTTGCTCTGGTCATTTTTGCCACCTGGCGCTCCATGCACGCCATCTGGGGCGCGTACCTGTTCGGTCTGCTCTCCTGGATGTATCTGTACATTCCCGGTCTGACCCGCAGCTCTCAGGAGCTGTTCAAAATGCTCCCGTATCTGGTCACCATCACGGTGCTGATCGTTGTCTCCCTGCGCAGCCGCAAGGAGAATCAGCCGCCCGCGTCTCTTGGCACAGCCTACTTCCGGGAGGATCGATGAATCGCCCCTGTGGGCGAACCGAAACAAAAAAACAGGCTGTCTCCCAATGGAGACAGCCTGTTTTCTGTTTATTTCACGATCTCGCAGAACTCCACTTTTTCCGCGTCCGGGCCCTCGATGGTAAAGAAGCGAATGCCTTTTTTCCAGAACGGCAGGGTCTGCACGGAATCATGCAGCATTTTGCAGCCGATCGCCTTTACTTCGGCATAGGCCTCGTCCGCGCTGAGCACATCAAGGCTGATATGGTCGATTGCGCCGCTGTGGCCTACGGGATTGGGCTCCTGCCACGCCTCGAGCATGGCCGTCTTGAGCTGCAGGAACGCCACAGGCACGCCGTCCGGCGTGGACGTTCTGTGCGCCACTGTAAATCCGAGGCGCTCGTAGAAGCGGATCGTGGCCTCGAGATCTCTGACCGGCAGTCCGAGATGCTGGATGCCGGTGATATTAGCCGTATTCATGATAAAAACCTCCGTTTTCGGATCGCTCCGATGATGCGTCTATTGTAGCACTCCTTGTTCCGGCGCACAAGTTTTCCTTTGGGACAAGCGGAAAATAATTTTAGCACTCTCATGCGTCGAGTGCTAAAATTCACGGTTTGTTCATAGTTTTGTGTTTATTTGTTCACAAGGCAAGCTTATCATGAAAGCATAAAGAAAGCAAAGAGTGATGGTTCCCATGAAAGAAAAAACAGGGCGGCCGGCCCCTGCTGCGGCCGGCAAAACACGCCGAATAGGCATTTGAAATCTGTATCGTATAGTTTACTGGAGGTAATTATTATGTTGAATCTGACTCCGTATTCCCGCAAGCACAATGATGTTTCCATGTACAATCCGTTCAATTTCTTCGACGACATGGAGCGCAACTTCTTCGGCAGCAACGCCATCGGCGAATTCAAGACCGATATTCAGGATACCGGCAAGGATTACGTCATGGAGGCCGACCTGCCCGGCTTTAAAAAGGAGGACATCCACCTCGACCTGAACGACAATACTCTGTCGATCACCGCCGAACGTCATTCCGACTTTGAGGAAAAGGACAAGAAGGGCAACTTCATCCGCTGCGAGCGTTCGTTCGGCTCCTATCAGAGAAGCTTTGATCTCGATGGAATTGAGGTTGAGAAGATCCGCGCCGCCTATGACAACGGCGTGCTCAGAGTCACTCTGCCAAAGGCGGTTCCCACGGCAGAGACCACCAAGCGCCTCGAAATCGAATAATTCTTCCCTTTCTCCCCCGCGGGTTCATCCTGCGGGGGAGTTTTTTACTTTGCCGGCTCATAAAAAAATTTTTCAATAGGGCTTGACAAACGAAAAAAATATCGTATACTTGTATTAGTTAATTAATACAAGTATACAGAGGATGTGATATGATGACTTGGACGCTTACCGATGGCAAACCCATCTGGGCGCAGCTGAATGAGCAGCTGACGCTCCGAATTGCAACCGGCGTATATCCGCGCGGGAGCAGAATGCCGACCGTGCGGGAGTTGGCCGCGGAGGCGGGCGTGAACCCCAACACCATGCAGCGCGCTCTGGCGCAGCTGGAGGCGGATGGGCTGGTGTTCACCACCCGCACCACCGGGCGCACCGTTACCGAGAACGGGGATGTGCTCAGCAAAATCTGCCTGCGCCTCGCGCACGAGCGCATGGCGGAGTATCTCAACAGTATGGCGGTTCTCGGCTTCTCGAAACGGGAAGCGATTGAGCTGCTCGAAAAGATGGAGGATTCAACCGATGGCAAATGAACTTATCACCTGCGGCAACCTGGTCAAGTCTTACGGCACCGCCACGGCGCTGGCGGGCGTGGATCTGCATATCGGCCGCGGCAAAATCGTCGGCCTGCTCGGGCCGAACGGCTCCGGCAAGACCACGCTTATCAAGCTTCTCTGCGGGCTGCTCCGCCCCAGCTCCGGAGAACTGCTGGTGGACGGCACCGCCCCCGGTCCATACACCAAGTCGATCATCAGCTACCTTCCCGACAAGATGTACTTTGCCGACTGGATGCGCGCAGGCGATCTGATGAACTTTTTCCAGGATTTTTACCGTGACTTCAGCCGTGAAAAGGCGGAGAGCATGTGCGCCTCACTTGGCATCAACCCGGGCGACCGTATCAAGACCATGTCCAAGGGCACCAAGGAAAAGCTCCAGCTTGTTCTGGTCATGAGCCGCAGCTCGCAGCTCTACCTGCTTGACGAGCCCATCGCGGGCGTTGACCCGGCCGCGCGCGATTTCATCATGAACACAATTCTGACCAACTACAATGAAAACGGCACCGTGCTCATTTCGACGCACCTGATCGCCGACATCGAGCGCGTGCTCGACGAGGTCATCTTCCTGCGCGAGGGTAAGGTCGTCCGCCACGACACTGTGGATAACATCCGTCAAAGCGAGGGCAAATCCGTCGATGCGGTGTTCCGCGAGATCTTCCGCACGATTCCCAATGGAGGTGAACAGTAATGCTCGGAAAACTGATGAAATATGATCTCAAATCCATGTTCAAGTCGTTTATACCGCTCTGGCTTGCGCTTCTCGCCGTCTCGCTTGTCAATCGATTTCTGGTCTTCCACAACAGCGAGCACTTCGCCTCCGGCGTGCCCGGCGTCGTCTCCATGATGCTCTACGGTATCCTGATCATGGCGGTGGTCGTTGTCACCATCGCGCTCGTCATCATCCGGTTCTACAACGGTCTTCTTAAGGATGAGGGCTACCTGATGTTCACACTGCCCGTAAAGGCCTGGCAGCTGGTCGCCTCCAAGTGCCTCACCGCCACAATCATCACGCTGCTCAGCATGATTGCCGGATTGCTCTCCGTCTTCTTCCTCGTGCCCGGCATCCAGTGGCATCTGATCTTTTCTGAGTTCTCCAAATACGCCCGGTTCATCACCAGCGACATGGTGCTCAGCGGCGTGCTGATCATTCTTCTGGTGCTCTTCTCGGTCATCAAATCCGTCACCTACATCTACACGTCGCTCGCGCTCGGTCATCTGGCCAGCAAGCACCGCGTAGGCTGGTCTGTGGCCGCCTTCATCGGCATCAACATTGTCCTTGCCACGCTGGGAACCACCTTTGTCAGTCTGTGCGGCGACCTGTTCCCGAATTTCCGCTGGGACATTTTCCCGCACAGCGTCAGTGAGGTTCCGGCAGCAAACAGCTTTCTGCTGATTCTGATCGCGATCACGCTGGTTCAGATCGTGGTGTTCTTCTTCGCGACCGAGCGTATTCTTGCCAAGCATTTGAATCTTGAATAAAAAACGGCTTCGGAACCAAGGTTCCGAAGCCGTTTTTTATTCATCCAGACATGCGGGCTCATAGCCGAGCTCGCGCAGCATCCGAAGATCGCTCTCCACCGTGTAGCCCGTTGTGGTCAGCATATCGCCGGAGATCGCGGCGTTGGCGCCCGAGAGGAAACAGGCCCGCCCGTGATCCGGCATCAGTCCCCGGCCGCCCGCAAGGCGGATGGCCGCGTCAGGCAACAGGAAGCGGAACACCGCGATGGTAACGCTCAGATTCTCCGCGGAGAGGCGGCGGTTCTTCTCAAACGGCGTGCCCGGGATTGGGCTGAGCACGTTAACGGGCACGGATTTCACGCCCAGCCCGCGTACGGTCAGGGCGAGGTCGATGCGGTCCCCCATCGTCTCGCCCAGGCCCAGAATGCCGCCGCTGCACACCTGCAGCCCGACCGCCTGCGCGGCGCGGATGGCCGCGATCTTGTCGGCCTGCGTATGTGTGGTGCACACGGACGGAAAATAGTTTGCCGACGCCTCAAGGTTGTTGTGCACGCGATCCGCGCCGGCCGCTTTGAGCCGCTCGTACTGGCTCTGGTTCAGGAGGCCCATCGACACGCATACACGGATCGGGCACGTTTTTCGGATGAGACGGATGGCCTCGCAGGCATTATCCACCTCCGCGCCGTTCAGGCTCCGCCCGGAGGTGACAAGGGAATAGCGCAGCACGCCCCTGCTCCAGTCGGACTTTGCCTTCTCCGCGATTTCCTTTGCGGAAAGGAACGGATATTCCTCCGCGTCGGTATGGTAGTGCGCGGACTGCGCGCAGAACTTGCAGTTTTCGCTGCACCTGCCGCTCTTGGCGTTGATGATGGTACACAGGTCGAATCGGCTGCCGCAGAAACGGCGGCGGATGCGATCCGCTGCCGCGCAGAGCGGCTCAAGCGGCTCCGAGGAGAGCTGCAGCGCATCCTCCCTGCCCAGCCGCTCTCCTGCGCACACCCGGTCTTCATAACATTTGATCAGATGGTTCATTTCGCAGGCTCGCTCCGTTCGCCCGGCAGTATTTTGAGCAGGCCCGCCTTCTGAAGACTGGCGCGCAGCATGGAGCCGATCAGCAGCGCAAGAACGATCTTGACGGCATCCCCGATCACAAACGGGAAGACGCACACCGTCAGCGCATACCAGACGCCGCACTTCATCAGTACAACGAACCACACGGTGCCGAGCATATAAGCCACCAGCGTGCCAAATGCCATGCCCAGCGCAGCGAACCACTTTCTGCCATGGCTGCGCTCGAGGCAGATACCGCTGAGAATGGCCATGGGGATAAATCCGATCAGATAGCCTCCTGTCGGCCCTGCCAGCTTCATCAGGCCTCCGCTGTACCCCGAGAACACCGGCAGACCAGCCGCGCCGATGAGCAGGTAGACAAGATAACTCACCGTGCCCATTCTGGTGCCGAGAAGGTAGATTGCAAAGTAAATGACGAGGTTCGTCAGAGAGATGGGCACCGGCCCGACAGGCACCGCAATCGGCCCGAGGATGCAGGTTACCGCAGCCAGCAGAGCTGTCACCGCGATCTGATAGGTTGTCATTTTCTTTTTCATGGTAGCCGCCTCATTTCCGAGATAAGTGTATTATAGGCGGCAGTCGCCATATTGTCAACCAATATTTGTTTTATAGTTTACATTTCAAAACAGAGAGACCACCCAGCAGACCAGCGGCGCAAACACCAGCGCGGGCAGATAGTTGGCTACCTTGATCTTTGTCACACCGATCAGGTTGAGGCCGAGAGCCAGGATCAGAAGCGAGCCCGCGCAGGTCATCTCGGCAATGGCCGCGTCGGTCAGCGCCGGGGCCAGCACGCCCGAGAGCAGCACGAGCGCCCCCTGAAACACCAGCACGAAGACAGCCGCGCACAGCACGCCGACGCCCAGGCTGGCCGAGAGCATCATCGAGGACACCAGATCCAGCATCGACTTGGTGTAGAGCATCCGGTTGTCCCCGGAAATCCCGGCGTTGAGCGAACCGACAACCGTCATTGAACCGACGCAGAACAGCAGGCTTGCCGTGACGAATCCCTGCGCGACGGACGTTTTGCCGTCCCCCTGCGGAAAACGACGCTCCACCCAGCCGCCCAGCCGGGCAATCGCGCCGTCGATGTCGAGCGCGGTGCCGACGATGGCGCCGAGCACGATGGAGACGATCAAAATGAGCGTGTTTTGCCCCTTGAGCACGCCCGCGATCCCGATATAGATCGTACAAAGCCCGATGCCGATCATAACGGCGTCCGTCAGCTTCCGTGGAATCCCGCGCTTGCAGAGCAGGCCGACAAGGCTTCCCGCGATCACAGTCAGCGTATTCACCAAAACCCCAAGCACGCTTTGTCAGCCCCTCTAAAAAATAATAGTGTTATTATAGCACGCGCCTCGCCCCATTCCAATGGCTTTCTTCCGAAAAACGTCAGCGGAGGGTTGCCTTTTTCCCCCGCTTCTGTTATGCTCAGTAAACGAACGGTCGAAAGGGGCCTTGTCATGAATTCCGGCACCGATACGGAGAACAGGATTCTGAACGGCGTCATCTGGAAGCAGATGCTGCTGTTTTTCTTTCCCATTTTTCTGGGAACCCTTTTTCAGCAGCTTTACAATACGGTGGACGCCGTCATCATCGGGCGCTTTGTCGGCAAAGGCGCGCTGGCTGCGGTCGGCGGAGCGGACGTGGAGATCATCAATCTGCTCGTCAACTTTTTCGTCGGTGTCTCCTCCGGCGCGGCGGTCGTCATCTCGCAGCACTGGGGCGCGCAGCGGTTCGACAGCCTGCGCAGCGCCATCTTTACCGCAAACGTGCTCGCGGTAGCCGCGGGCATCTTTCTAACGGTCGTTGGCGTGTGGTTCGCCCCCGCGCTGCTCACCGCCATGAAAACGCCCGCAGACATTCTCGGCGATTCCGTCACTTACCTGCGCTACTACTTCCTCGGCATGATCCCCGCAATGCTCTACAACATGGACGCCGGCGTGCTGCGGGCCGTAGGCGACTCGCGGCGCCCGCTCTACTACCTGATTTCCGGCTGCGTGGCAAATGTCGTGCTGGACCTGCTGTTTGTCAAAGGCTTCGGGTGGGGCGTGGCCGGTGCGGCCATCGCCACGAGCATCTCGCAGCTGCTCTGCTCCGTGCTGGCGCTCTTGGCTCTGCTGCGCACGAAAAAGCCCTTCCGTCTCGCGGCGGACCGGACGCTGTACAGCCGCGCACAGACTTCCGCCATGCTGCGCGTGGGCCTGCCCGCCGGCGTACAGTCGGCGATGTACAACATCTCCAACGTACTCATCCAGGTGGCCATCAACACGCTCGGCACCAACTCCGTGGCCGCGTGGGCCGCGTTCCGCAAGATCGACGGATTTTACTGGCCGATCTCCAACGCACTGAATATCACCGTCATGACTTTCGTGGGCCAGAATTTCGGCGCGCGCCGCTATGACCGGCTGCGCCGCACCGTGCGCTCCGGGCTGGTGATCGACCTCGTCATCACGGTCTTCATCTCCGCCCTGTTCCTGCTGCTGCGCGCGCCGCTCGTCCGGCTGTTCACCACAGACGCCGACGTCGTCCCGATCGGAGAGTCGCTGATATTCGTGCTGTGCCCGTTCTATGTGCTTTTCATCTTCTGTGAGGTCTTCTCCGGCACAATGCGCGGCGTCGGGGAGAGCCTGCGGCCCGCGCTGCTGACGATGTTCGGCACCTGCGTCATCCGCATCGCCTACCTCTTCCTCTTTGCCTATCGGCACGCCACCAACGTCCGCATCGCTATCGCCTACCCGATGACGTGGGGCATCACCTCGCTTCTGTTCCTGATTTACTACCGCAGCGGCCGCTGGCTGAACCGCCGGATGGGCCCGACAGAGCGTATCTGAGGCGCTCGAGCGTTTTTTATTGCGAATCCCGCATTTTCCACCTTCTATTTTCGCGGTAAGCGGCAACGAGAAATCCTGTTTTTAAAAATCGACTTTTTTACAAGCACGAGCAGAATTCGGGCAAAATCCGGCTCATAAAAAAATGCTTGGTTCAGAGTTCAATCCGGAATAATCAGTACATATGTGTCCGAAGTGAGCGCCATCTTCACCCCCGTGTCTGTGAAGCGGCGCTCATTCTATACCCTGAAGGAAATGGGAACAACGCAATTTCCATTTTGTTATTAAAGCAAAGGTGAAGAAAATGAACACGGTATTTACCGCAGCAACTCAGAAAGGCAGCGTGGACACGCCCACACCCTGCGGTGCGGCACGTCGGAACGGCAGGGGGTTCCCTCTATGGGTTTCGGGGCGGGAAGCCTGGCCCTGTGTCCCATAGGCGCACCGCCGTGTTTTTACATTTTCTCTTTTCTCTGTCTATTTTCACTTCCGACTCCCGACACTTTAAATATGCAAAAATTCTCGCTGCAAAATGCTTATAACTCTCAAAATTGCCGAATTTCGTATTTGTCCTTGCATTTATAACCAAAACTAAGTAAAATAAATTTGTTTGATATACTATAATGAGAAAAGAAGGATTTTTTTATGACCACGTTGTTGTCCATTGCGGTCGCCATGATCGGCGGGTTGATGATGACCCGACTATTCAAGCTCCTACATCTCAAATTCCCGGACGTCACGGCCTTCCTGGTAGCCGGCCTCATGATCGGTCCTTATGGACTCGGCGGATTGGGCGTGCCCGGCCTCGGCTTCGCCTCCTACGATGCAGTTGAACACATCGGCATCATTATCAACGCCGCGCTTGGCTTCATCGCCTTTACGATCGGCAACGAATTCCGTGCCAATGAGCTGCGCAACACCGGCAAAGCGTCCGTCGTCATCGCCATCTGCGAGGGCGTATGCGCCGCCGTGTGCGTGGATGCCTGCCTGCTGGTCCTCCACTTCATCCAGGGCGACAAGGTCATCAACATCCCCACCGCCATCACGCTCGGTGCCATCGCCGCTGCGACCGCGCCTGCGGCGACGCTTATGGTCGTGCGGCAGTATAAGGCCAAGGGCCCCCTGACGGACGTACTGCTTCCCGTCGTCGCGCTGGACGACGCCGTGGGTCTCATCGTCTTCGCCATCTCCTTCGGCATGGCACAGGCCATGGTGGGCGGCAGCGTCAGTACCTTTACCATCATCGTCGATCCTCTCATCGAGATCATCGCCTCCTTCGTGCTGGGCGGTATCATGGGCTGGCTGCTGACGCAGCTTGAAAAGCTTTTCTTCTCGAACAGCAATCGTCTGATTCTGACGATCGCGTTCGTGTTTCTGACCATCGCTATCTCGATGCTCTCCTTCAAGATCGGTCCTGTGCAGATCTCGTTCTCTACCCTGCTCGTGTGCATGATGCTCGGCACGATCTTCTGCAACCTCTGCCCACGCTCCCCCGACATCATGAACCGTACCGACCGCTGGACCTCCCCGCTCTTCGCGCTCTTCTTCGTCTTGAGCGGCGCGGAGCTGCAGCTTAACGTCTTCACACAGGGCGCCGCGATCGGTATCGGCATCATCTATATCATCGCCCGTATCGTCGGCAAATACTTCGGCGCCCGCTTTAGCAGTGCCGCGATGCACTGCAAGCCCGCCGTCCAGAAATATCTCGGCTTCACGCTCGTGCCGCAGGCCGGCGTCGCGCTCGGCATGTGCGTCACAGCCTCGACGCTCGGCACCCGCGAGGGCGCGCTCGTGCGGAACATCGTGCTCTTCGGTGTGCTGATCTACGAGCTTACCGGCCCGATGATCACCAAGGTCGCGCTCATGAAAGCCGGCGAGATCACAGCAGTCGAGCCGGAGAAGACCACGTACGACCGCTTTGCCTCTGATAAAAAGCAGTAATTTTCCGGACGAACCAATGGAAAGCGCCGCAGCGGGCTGCGGCGCTTCTCTTTATGCTGCTGTAAGGAGGGAATGGTCATGCGCAGCATCATCCTTTTTGCTGCGCAGCTCCGCGAGCTGGCCGGCCCGACGCTGACCAGGATCGTCCTGACCAAGGCCGGCGGCATCCATGCCTCGGAAAACCTTCGCAGCCAGCCACCGCATTCCCACCCGAGAAACCTCAGCTCGCTCCGGCCGTGCCGGGGCACGTTTTTTTCTTGCAATTCGGCTTCATCTTCGCTATGATGGATGGGGAGGCGATAAGAATTGAGCGTTCCTACCGTATTGTTTTATCAGCTGAATGGGACGCGCGGTGCGAGGATCCGCACGTTCTGCGTGAGTCAGCGGCTCCGCATCCGCTCGGTCGCGCCGGAGGAATACGGCGAGCCGATCGCCGCGCTGGCCGGTCTCGCGCCGCGCTCCGGCGAAGCCGCGCCAGAGACGGGCTTTTCCGATGAGATGCTTGTGTTCTGCGGCCTGAGCGATGCACAGCTCAACCAGTTCCTCGGCGATTTTCGCCGCGCTGGGCTTGCGCCGGTCGCGCTCAAAGCCGTTTTGACGCCCGACAACGCGCTCTGGAGCTCTGTCCGCCTGCACGGAGAGCTTGCGCTCGAGCGCGAAGCCATGATGCGCCAGTCCTGAAAAATGCGCCCCGGCGGACTCCTCCGCCGGGGCGTTTTCTCTATTCGGTCATTGCCGCGAAAAGATTCTGGTAGCGCGTCTCCATCTGCGAAAAGTCCATTGCGCCGATGTAGAACTTCTCCAGATCATCGTGCAGCGTCTTTGCCTCGGCAATGGCGTCGCAGGCCCGTTCGATCAGCCCGGCAGCGTCCGCCTCCAATACCGCCAGCGCGGCTTTTTTCTCCTCCGGGATGGGCCGGTAAAATCCCTCCACCTCGATCCTGCCCGGGTGCTCCACAGAGTGGAACCGGTTTATCGTGCAGACGCCGACGGATGCGGCGGGGAAGATCAGATGCTCCGGCAGCGCGGGCTCGATCGGCCCAACGCATACGATTCGGTCGATTCCCGCGAGCCCTGCCCGCGCACGCAGCGCAGCCATCAGCGCTGCCGCGCCAGCACCCCACCGATCTTCGACGGTATAGAGCCGCACGCAGCAGCTTTGCAGCGTTCCGCCGAAAAAGGCGATCCGCCCGACGGACACCGCGCTGAGCAGCCGTTCTTCCTCGCGGCCGCGCCCTTCCGGGATGTCCGCCAGAATGTGCGCCGAAAGCGCCGCCACGGCTTCTTCGCTCACAAACTCCGCCGCCTCCCCGCGCACGCGGGAGAGCAGTGCCGCCGCCGCGGAAATGTACGCATCCGCCCGCGCGTGCCGCGAACCGATCTCCCCGGTCAGACGCACAATGTCGTCCCGGTGTCCGCGCAGCTCCGCTTCGCTCCATGCCTCGCCCACGTTCACCAGCGTCTGCACCGCTCCGGGATGGAACGGGTCCTGCACATGGGGCGCGGTGCCGTCCAGGACGGCGCGGCGCGTTGTCCTGTCGTAGACGGCGTCGAGCGAGTCCGGATCGCTCGCGCAGGGGATCCACTCCACCTCGTCGCCGCGCGCCTCCAGCGCCTCCCCCAGGCGACGCATCAGCGTGCTCTTTCCGCTGCCCGGCCCGCCCTTGAGAATGTAAGCGTGATCCATGACCGACGCGGCCTGAAGTTGGGAGAACAAAGACAGAAATCCTGCTTTCATATGCCCGCCCAGAAAGAATTCAGGGCCCTTGTGCTGCTGCATGGCCGTCACTTCCTTTCTTCCTTATCCTCTATCCTATGCGCGCAGATGGCGCGCCAGAATTGCGAAAAAGAACGGGCGCCATTCCCGGGAATGGCGCCCGTTCTTTCAGTTGCCGCATTCAATACTGATCGCGTTAAAGAGGGACAGAATGTCCTGCGTGGTGGTCTTCTCTTTTTCCGCACCCGCGTGATCGAGTACGATCCTGCCCTTGTCCATCATCAGCAGGCGGTCGCCGTACTCGGCAGCATAGCGGAGGTTGTGCGTAACCATGATGGCTGTGATTTTCTTTTCCCGTACGATACGGTCGGTCAGGCGCATGATGAGCTCCGCCGTGCGGGGATCGAGCGCGGCGGTGTGCTCGTCGAGTATCAGGAAATCGAGCGGTGTCATAGTTGACATAATCAGTGCGACTGCCTGCCGCTGTCCGCCGGAGAGACTCCCCACGCGAACATCCAATTTATCCTCCAGCCCGAGTCCCAGCTCGGCGAGCTGCGCGCGGTAGAAATCCGCACGGCGGCGGTCCACACCGAAGGAGAGGCCGAACCGCTTCCCCTTATTTTCCGCGAGCGACATATTTTCCATCAGTGTCATTGTCTGGCAGGTTCCCATCGCGGGGTTCTGATAGACGCGGCCGATTCGGGCATAGCGTTTAAAATCGCGCAGGTTCCGTATGCTCTTTCCGCCGATGAGGACGTCTCCGCTGTCGATGGGGATGCTTCCGCAGATGATATTCAGCATGGAGGTCTTGCCCGAACCGTTGCTGCCCACGACAGAGACGAACTGCCCTTGCTCCACGGTCAGGCTGAAATCGCTGAACAGGCACATCTCGGTGACAGTACCGGGATTGTAGGTCTTCGCGACATGACTGAGTTCAAGCACGGTGCTTCGCCCCCGTTTTCTGAAGATTTCCCAAAACCAGAATCACAAGGAAAAGGACGGCCGTGACCAGCTTGAGAAGATTCGCAGGCAGGCCGATCGTGATGGCGAGCTGGATGCAGGCCTTGTAGAGCACGCTGCCGATCACAACGGCGGTGGTTCCCCGGACAAAGGAGACCTTGCGGAAAATCGTTGTGCCGATGATGACGGCCGCGAGGCCAAAGACCATCTGGCCAGTGCCCATCGTGGCGGCAAAGGCGCGCTGCTCATGGCAGACGACGCATCCGCTGAGCGCCACGAGCGCGTTGGCGATTACAAGGCCGAGGATCTTGACCGTGCCCTTGTCCTTCGCCAGCGTGGTGACAAGCGTTTCGTTGTCACCCACCGCCCGCAGCAGAAGGCCGCTCTTTGTGCGAAAATAGAGATCGAGGAGCAGCTTGAAGAGGAGCATCAGCAGGAAGGAGACGATCAGCTTGCGTGTCATGAGGTTGAGACCGCCGAGCACAGCCATCGTGGGCGCGGCTGTAAAAATCGTATCGACCGCGCGCTCCACCGTCAGGTTGGAACCTGCGATCTGGAGGTTGATGGAGAAGAGCGCCGTCATCGTGATGATACCGGCCAGCAGATCGCGTACCTTCAGGCGCACATGAATCAGGCCCGTCACCAGTCCCGCCAGCGCACCGACCGCGAGCGCCACGGGAAGCGTCAGATAGGGATTGACGCCGCGGGTCAGCAGAACGGCCGTCACGGCAGCTCCCAGAGGGAAGCTGCCGTCAACGGTGAGGTCGGGAAAGTCCAGTATCTTATAGGTGATATAGATGCCGTAGGCCAGCAGTGCGTACAGGAAACCCTGCGTAAGCGTGCCGATCAGCAGATCCTTGACTGCGTTCATACCGAAACCCCCATTTTATAATTAGGCTTTGTCGGCCTCGATCGCCTTCTGGGCAATGTCGTCGGGCAGCTTGACGCCCATCTCGCTGATGGCCTTGGAGTTGACATAGATGCCGTATTCGGAGATGGTCTCGTAGGGCAGATCCTCACACTTGGCGGCGCCGGTGAGCACCTTGGCGGCCATCATGCCGGTCTGAATGCCGAGCTTGTAGTAGTCGATGCCGGCGGCGGCGACGCAGCCGATCTTGACCTGCTCGATCTCGGAGCCGTAGACGGGGATGCCGGCGGCGTTTGTCTTCTCGAGGATGGAGGAAAGGACGCCCACCACATTGTTGTCCGTCAGGTTGGAGAAGCAGTCAACCTTCTTGGAAATCAGGGTGTCCGCCGCCTGCGCGACCTCCGCCTGCGAGGTGACGCCGATGGCCTCGATGGTGAAGCCGTATTTACCGGCCTTTTCCTTATACTCGGCGATGGCAGAGACGGAGTTGGGCTCGCTGGTGGTGTAGAGGATGCCGATGGTCTTGGCCTCGGGCTGGAGCTTGCGGATCAGGTCGAGCTGCGCTTCGACCGGGAGCTTGTCGGACGTGCCGGTGACGTTGCCGGAATCCAGCTTGGCCTTGACCGGATCGGTGATGGCGGTGAAGATCACCGGAATGTCCTTGTCCTCGGCGGCAGCATAGCAGGCCGTGGCGGCCGGAGTCGCGATGGCACACATCAGGTCCACGCTCTCGGCGGAGAAGCTCTGCGCGATCTGGGTGGTCACGGCGTCGTCAAAACCCGCGTTCTGGTAATCGACCCTGAAATCGTCGGCGGTAAGAAGCTTGGAATCCACAAGGCCCTGGAGGAACCCCTTGCGGCAGTTGTCGAGAGATGCGTGCTCGCCGTACTGGCAGAGGCCGATGAAGTATTTCGCGTTGGGATTGGCCGCGGCGGTCGTATCGTCGGAGGCAGCGGCGGCGGTGGAAGCGGCGGTCTCGGCGGCGGCTGACGTCGTCGGTGCGGCGGAAGCGGTGGTCTCGGCGGGCGACGCACTCTTCGGCGCACAGGCGCCGAGCGCCAGGACAAGGGAGAGGATGAGAAGAACGGAAATCAGCTTTTTCATGAGAATTACTCCTTATAATTTGAATTTTGGTGTATCTTTCTTGCGTTCGTCATCAAAATTCGCCATCGTTTCGTAAATCGCATCAAAATCCCTCCTGAAAACAAAAACTCCTGTCCCAATCAAGGGACAGGAGAAAAATCCTGCGGTACCACCCAAGTTGACGCGAAGCGTCCTCTCGATCTCATACGATAAATATGAGCCGCACTGGTAACGGGCGCGGTACCCGTCGGTTGCTACTTGCTTTCGCGTTCGGCCGCCCTCATAAGTCCATTCACCATGGCTTCTGCTGCCGCAATCACACCGCCTGCGGCTCTCTTGAAGCGAATTTCCATTGCTACTCTTCTTACTCAAAGGTTTCTGTGTTTACTTGTTATCAGTATTATACGATGGGCTGCCCGAAAAGTCAACCATCGCTTTCCACAAACGGTGCGGCAAATCCGGAAGTGAATTTGGCGCTACTTCTTCTGCCAGAAGCTGAGGTTCAAGTCCACGTCGCCCTCGATGCCGTTCACCTTACCGGAGTTCGTGTACTGCCACATCTGAAAATCGTAGTAAAAATCCGGTGCGGAGGCATACTGCGCCAGCCAGAACACATCGTCCTGAAGCTCCGGGAGCTGCAGCTCCTGATAGCCGAAGGCCTGGTTGAAGTAAACGCCCGCCGTGTAGCCCGCCGCCTCGACCGCCTGGCAGAAGGTCTTTGCGCAGTCGGTCAGCGTAGTGGTATCCAGTCCGTCGGTGCGGGCCCCGCCCTCCACATGCTCCCAGTCAAAGATCACGGGATAGGTGATGTCCAGGCCCTTGAGCGCGGTAACCGCTGCCTTCGCCTCCTCGGCGGCTTCGTCGGTCGTGATCGCCTGCGAGAAGAAATACGCGCCGACTTCGATGCCGTTGGCGCGGGCGCTCTCCACATTCTGCCGGAACAATTCGTCCATCGTGATCGTCCCGTTTGTGTACCCCCGGTAACCCACACGAATCATCGCGTACTCCACACCGTCCGCCGCCGCGGCCGCCCAGTCGATCGTCCCCTGATGGGACGACACGTCCACACCCGTATGGGCGGTTTGGGCGCCGGTATAATGGACAAATCCGTCTTTCCTGGTAAAAAGGCTCAGATCATAGGAATTTTTCGGCAGGTTCTCATAGACGGTATTCATCAGGCCGGAGCCCTGGCCCGTCTCTCCCTGCGTTCCGGACAACCGGTTTCCCACCAGCCCTGCGACGAACTCCGCGCCGAACCAGAGCAGACCGAACGCCGCCGCCACGCACAGGAAAATCAGGAGCTTGCCGAAAAATCCCCTCTTCTTTCCTTTTTTGCTACGACTCATCACACACCCAGCCTTTCCCGGTCAGTATACCACGGCACAGGCGTTTCGCCAAGTCCCGATTTCCTTCGGCAGGAAGCGGCCGCAATTTTAAAAATGGATTGTGTATTTCGTTTGGATATAGTAAAATAGAAGCAGCATACGATTTAAGGAGGAATCGCCATGGCAGATCAGGAATATGAGCGCGACGAACAACTGCTCGAAGCGCGCCGGCTCAGGCGCATGGAGCTGAAACGGAAAAGGAAGATCCGCCAGCGTATTACGCTCGGCGTACTTCTGGCGATTCTGGCTCTGATCATTCTTTTGGTAACCAAATCCTGCGGCAAGAGCGGCAACACCGCTCCGCAGCCCGTCGCCCCGCAGGAGACGCAGGCCGCCGAGACCACCGCGGCCAGTCAGGACGCGAAAGCAACGCTTTCCGCCGTGGGCGACATCATGGTTTACGACACACAGCTCGCAGACGCGAAGCAGACCGACGGGAGCTACAATTTCCTCCCCTCGTTCGCGCCGGTCTCCGACCTGCTGACCGCGTCCGACCTGACGGTCGGCAATCTGGAGGGCACCTTCTCGGGCGAACCGTATTCCGGCAAACCCAACTTCAGCGCGCCGGATTCGCTCGCCACCACACTGGCCGGACTCGGCTTCGACGTGCTCCAGACGGCCAACACATACAGCATCCAGAACGGCCTCGCGGGTCTGACCCGCACCGTCAACACCGTTCGTAATGAGGGAATGAACGCGCTCGGCACCTTCCTCTCCGCCGAGGACAAAACCGCCAACCAGGTCGCCGTCCGCGAGGTCAACGGCGTCAAGATCGCGTTCATCGGCTTCACAAAAGGCGTAAACAATCTCAGCCTGCCGGACGGGGCGAGCTACGCGGTCAACCTGCTCTACAAGGACTACTCGACCACCTATAAGGATATCGACAAGACCGCCATCACCACGGCCATCGAAACGGCCAAGGCCAAGCAGCCGGACGTGATCGTGGCTATGGTCCACTGGGGCAGCGAATACGAGCTCGAGCCGAGCGCTTCTCAGAAAGAGATCGCCGATCTCATGTTCCAGAACGGCGTCGACGTGATCCTCGGCTCCCATTCCCACATCGTCGGCCCGATGGAGAAGCGCTCCGTCACGGTCGACGGGAAGTCCAAGGACGTCTTCGTGGCCTATTCCCTGGGTAATTTCCTCTCCGGCATGACCAAGGATTATACGCAGGAGAGCGCGATCCTCAACCTTGAGTTCACCAAGGACGGCAAGAGCGGAGAAACCAAGATCTCCAACATCGACTACGTCCCGCTTCGCATCATGGACAACGGCGAAAAAGCCGTCAACCGCTATGAGGTGCAGAACGTCTATACGCTTCTCTCCTCCAACCCGAGCGACACGGTCAAGACCACACTCAGCACAACCATCGCCGACCTTGCCAGTCATACCGCCTCCGACTTTGCCCGCCCCGCGGGTGCATCGGCAGCCGCCGGGACCTCCGCAGCGGGCGGAGAGACCACCACAGCCAAGACTTCCGGCGAAACGACAACGACCGCCGCGCAGGGAGGCTGATCGGATGAAACGGAGCGACTATATCTCCTGGGATGAATACTTCATGGGCGTGGCCCTGCTCGCCGCCCGGCGGAGCAAAGATCCCAATACGCAGGTTGGCGCGTGCATCGTCAGCCGTGAGAACATTATCCTCTCCACCGGCTACAACGGCTTTCCCAAGGGCTGCTCGGACGACGAGTATCCCTGGGAGCGCGAAGGAGAATCGACAAAATACCCCTTTGTCGTCCACGCGGAGCTCAATGCCATCCTTAATTCCAACGGCAAGTCTCTCAAAGGCGCGAAAATCTATGTTGCGCTGTTCCCCTGCAATGAGTGCGCCAAGGCAATCATTCAGTCCGGCATCAGCGAGGTGGTCTATCTCTCCGACAAATACGCCGACTCCCCCGCCACGCTGGCCTCAAAGCGCATGCTCGATTCCGCCGGCTTGCCCTACCGCAAGCTTGAAACCGGCCTGAACACCATTACGCTCGACTTTCGGATCGAGAAATAATTCCGCCCGGCGGGCGCAAGCCAAGTCAAAATATCAAGCAGGGGCGCTGCCGATGGCAGCGCCCCTGCTGTGTTTCGCTTAAAGCCGTGTTATTCCGCCGTCTTTTTCTCCGGCAGCTGATACTTTTCGAAGTAGGCCTGGAACTGCTCGGCAAAGGAGCTGTCCGCGTGCTTGACCTGATAGAGGTACTCGTGCGTATCGAAGCTGCTGTGTGAGGTCTCAATAACACACACGGCGATGTTCGAGCAGTGATCCGAGACGCGCTCATAATTGGTCAGAAGGTCGGAGAGGATAAAGCCCAGCTCAATGGTACACCTGCCGTTTTGCAGTCTCTTGATGTGGTTCAGCTTGACCGTCTCGATCAGGCCGTCGATCACCTGCTCCAGAGGTTCGACGCGGGAGGCGATGGTAAGATTGCCCGTCACAAACGCCTGCATGGCATCTGTGAGAATTTCGCTGAGCGCCAGCGTAAGTGTGTCAAGCTCCTGCATGGCTTCCTCTGAGAAATGCAGTCTCTTCTCCTGAATTTCCTTTGCGGAGTTACAGAGGTTGAGCGCATGATCGCCGAGACGCTCAAAATCGCCGATGGCATGGAGCATCTTGGAAATCTTGTTCGTATCGCCGGTAGAGAGCGCCTTGCCGGAGAGCTGCACCAGATAGGTGCCCAGCCTGTCCTCGTAAAGGTCGATCATTTCCTCGTCCGCGTTGATCTGCTCGGCATCCTTGTCCGAATAGCTGCCGAACAGCGCGATGGCGTCGAAGATCGTCTGCTTGGCCATATTCGCCATGATCACGCACTTGTGCTCGCACTCGGCGATGGCCACGGAGGGCGTGGAAAGGAGGCGCTCGTCAAGGAACGGCTCCGAGGCGGCCACAACAGAGGCGTTTTTCCTGTCCGGAACGATAAGCTCCGCCAGACGCGCGATCAGCTTGCTGCACGGCATAAGCAGGATGGTGATCAGCATATTGAAGGCGGTGTGGATAAACGCGATGGAGACGGGAGAAACCATCTCGTGCAGGAATGCGAAGTGCAGAAATGCGTTTAGCAGGTAAAGGATCGGCAGAAGCACGATCGTACCGATCACGTTCAGGGACAGGTGTACCATAGCCACGCGCCTGGCGCTCTTGCTCGTGCCGATGGAGGAGATCAGCGACGTGACGCAGGTCCCGATATTCTGGCCCATCACAATGGGGATGGCAACGGCAAAGCTGATGGATCCCGTCATCGACAGCGCCTGCAGGATGCCGACGGAGGCGGCGGAGCTCTGGATGATGCCCGTGAAGACGGCGCCGATGAGCACGCCGAGGATCGGGTTGCTGAACTTGACCATCAGATCGGCGAACTGCGGCATTTGAGAGAGGGGGCTGACCGCGTTCTTCATCAGCTCCATGCCGTACATCAGGATGGCAAAGCCGACAAAAACGTTTCCGATGCTCTTTTTGCGGTCACTCTTGCCGATCATCACCATCAGCATGCCGACCAGCGCAAGGATCGGCGAGAAGTTCTGCGGCTTGAGCATCTGGACAAACACGTTTTCGCTCGTGATACCCGAAAGGCTGAGGATCCAGGCGGTGAGCGTCGTACCGATATTCGCGCCGAAAATGACGTTGATGGTCTGGCTGAACTCCATAATGCCGGAGTTTACGAGGCCGACCAGCATGACGGTGCTCGCGGAGGAGGACTGCATCGCAACGGTGATTGCCGCGCCCAGCGCCAGGCTGATAAACGGGTTGGCAGTCATCCTTCGGAGCAAATGTTCCAGGCGTCCGCCGGCCATTTTCTCCAGGTTGTCGGACATGACGTGCATCCCAAACAGGAAAAACGCAAGCCCGCCGATCAGTGTGATAATCGAAAAGATGTCCATCAATCTTGCTCCTTCAGTGAACGCTGTCGTTCATATTGGCGAATCATTGATCATGATAGCATAAAAGCGTCGGATTTAACATAGCGGTCTGTGTAAATTATTTGCAAAATAGTGTGATTTTCGGTCATACAGTCGGCCCAACGATTCATATTTTGTCGAAATACTTCTTCTTTTCAGGGCAAATGATTGAAATCAGAACCCCGGAAAGAAGAAATTGTAAAATATGTAGAAAATCAACACTCCAGTTCATAAAGCGGCACAGTGCCATGATATGGCTGCGGCAAATAGCGCACGGATCGAATCTTTTTGCCCTCCACGCCAAAGCGGGGATTATAGCCGAACAGGTTGATGTAACGCTCCAGATCGCCGCGCTCCGCCTCCATCGCCTTCATGACCTCCACGGCGGCCCGCACATCGTCGATGGCGCGGTGGCTGTTCACGACCGTGTCCTGAAGCCCGTATGCCTCGATGGCGTTGCTGAGCCGGTGGGGATACTCGCGCCGGTCGCGGTAGACACTCAGCAGGTCGAGGAAGTCCGCGTCGCGAAGGCAGTCCGTGCAGCCGTCACGGTGGAGGAAATAGTAAAGGAAGCTCAGGTCAAAGTGCGCATTATAGGCCGCGAGAAGCGTTTTCCCGGAGAACAGCGCCGAAAAGTCCTCGCAGGCCCGCTGCTTGGAAATGCCGCGCGAGGCAAGATCCGCCTCGCAGATGCCGGTGAGCTGGGTGATCTTTGGGTCGAGCCTCCGCCCTTCGCTCAGCCGGATCAGCTCGTCGTACTCCCTTACGATCTCCGCGCCGCCTTCCCCGAGCCTGAGCACGGCGGCGGATAGCTCGATGATTTCATCCCGCATACAGCGGAGCCCGCATGTCTCCGTGTCGAGCACGATCAGGCTGTCGTACCGATCGAAAAAAGTCTCCAGCGAGCCGCGCCCCGTCTCCCCGCTTTTTGCAGCATCCATCCGCACTCCCCCTTTTCCGCTGTTATTCTACCCGTTTCGGCGTGCAAATGCAAGGGTGCTTTCCAAACCGCTCGGCCGGGGCCGGCAGGAACCCGCCAAAAATCCGTACGCAGCAGGCTGACACATGCGGCAAAACGTGCTATCATGATCTCAAAGCAAGTACCGAAGGGAGCGAACGTCATGCGTCTGTTTGTGGCCTGCCCCATGTCGCCGGAAATGCGCCGCGCCCTTCTCTGGGTGCAGGAAAGCCTGCGTGGCCAGGTACGATCCGCCGGGTTTTCGCGCCCGGAAAACCTGCACTTGACTCTTGCCTTCCTGGGCGAGACGGAGCATGTCGGGGACGCGGCGGAGGTCGTCTCCCGGATCTGCTGTGCGCCGTTCCCGCTGGAGCTGGAGGGCACGGGCTGCTTCGGCGACGTGTGGTGGGCAGGTGTTTCGCCCAGTCCCGCACTCGCGGCTCTTGCCGCCTCGCTGCGGGCCGGACTGCGTGCCGCCGGATTCTCACCGGACAAGGCACCGTTCCGCCCTCACATCACGCTGGCGCGCCGCGTGCGGGCCAGCGCCGTGCCCGCCGTGGCCGTGCCCCACGCCGCCATGACGGTATCGCGCGTGTGCCTGATGAAGTCAGAGCGGCTTGACGGGCGGCTCGTATACACCGAAATCGCCGCAAGAATTCTCTGATTATTTCCGTAAAAAGGGACTGCCGCTTCTGCTGCGGCAGTCCCTTTGGCTTTCATCGGACGGCCGGTTTCCCCTGCCGCCGCTATTTTTTGCTGTCTTGCGCAATGAGCAGCTTCAGCGCCTCCACGCCGACGCGCACGGCGGCCGAGGTGTCCTCGCTCATCTCCTGATCGAGTCCGGCCTTTTCGCGTTCCTGATTCCAGATGACATGGAAGCACGAACCGCAGCGCACGCCGCGCGCGGCCGCCACCACGAACAGCGCCGCCGATTCCATCTCGCTCGCAAGGACGCCGAGACGCTTCCACGCCTCCCACTTCTCCAGGAGCTCATAGGAGACAGGCATTTTTTCCGGGCTGTGCTGGCCGTAAAACGCGTCCTTGCACTGCACGACACCCACGTGCGTGCGCTTGCCCAACGCAAGCGCCGCCTGACGGAGTGCGAGGGTCACGTCGAGATCCGGCACGGCCGGGTACTCAAGCGGCGCGTATTCCCGCGAGGTGTGCTCATAGCGGATGGCGCCTGTCGCCACCACGATGTCGCCCGAGCGGACGTCGAGCGCGATACCGCCGCAGGTGCCGACACGGACGAACGTATCCGCGCCGATGTTCACAAGCTCCTCCATCGCGATGGAGGCCGACGGCCCGCCGATGCCGGTGGAGCAGACGCTCACCTTTTCGCCGAGGAGCGTGCCGGTATAAATGTTGAACTCCCGGTTCTGCGCGACGTGTCTCGCGCTGTCGAAGAGCGACGCGATCGCCTCGCAGCGGCCCGGGTCGCCGGGCAGGATGACATAGCGGCCCACGTCGCCGGACTCGCAGCGGATGTGGAACTGCTTCTCAAGCTTCTGCATGTTCCGCCTCCATCGCCTTTACGAGCCTGACCACACGGCTCGTGCCCAGGCGGCTCGCACCGAGCGTCAAAAATCGCTCCGCGTCCTCGAGCGACGCAATGCCTCCCGCCGCCTTGATGCGCACCTGCGGTGCGACGTGCTCACGGAAGAGCGCCACATCGGCAAACGTTGCTCCGCCGGCCGCGAAGCCGGTGGAGGTCTTGATAAAGTCCGCACCGGACTCGGAGACAATGCCGCAAACGCGAATCTTTTCCTCCTCTGAGAGGAGACAGGTCTCCACGATCACCTTGAGAATGTGCCCTTCGCACGCGGCGCGTACCGCGCGGATCTCTGCGAGAACGTCGCTGAAGCGGCCGTCGCGGAGCCAGCCGAGGTTGATAACCATGTCGATCTCGTCCGCCCCGTTCCGCAGGGCGTCTTCCGTCTCAAAGCACTTGGCGGCGGTGGTTGTGTAACCGTTGGGGAAGCCGATCACCGTGCAGACCGGGAGGCGTTCGCCCACATAGTCCTTCGCCTGCCGCACATACGAGGCGGGGATGCAGACCGAGGCGGTATGATAGCGCAGTCCGTCGCCGCAGAGGGTCTTGATCTGCGGCCAGGTGGCCGTCTGCGAGAGCAAGGTATGGTCGCAGGCGCTTAAAATAGTTTGCAACTCCATATCATTTGATCTCCTCAATGTAATTGACGTATTCGAGCGTGCTCAGCGCCTCGATGATCTCGCTGTGTTTCTTGTACTTTTTCAGCTCCGCGCCGGTGATGGTCAGGGAGATGGAATAGACGCTCAGGCCGGAGTTTAGATAGGCGGGATTGGCCTCGATGTCGTCGATCTTGAGACCGAGGCGGCGAAGCGTGGTGACAAAGTCCTGAAGGCTGCTCCGGCTGTTTAGCTCGAGGTGGATTTCAAAGTGATTGGAGCGGTTCTTGAGGTCAATCTCCGCCGCGGGCAGCAGCCACAGGCAGCACGCGAGCGCCGCGAAGCCTGCGAGGGAGGCGGTATAGAAGCCCGCGCCGAGCAGAAGTCCGAGCATGCCGCACATCCACAGCGCCACCGAGGTGGTCAGGCCCTTGACCTGGCTCTTGGAGCTGAACAGGATGGAATTCCCGCTGAGGATGGAGATGCCGACCACGGCGGCGGCCGAGACGATGGGGAAGCCCATCCCGAAGCTGGTAATCATGTACTCGTCGAGCAGCATGGCCAGCGCGGAGGCCAGAGAGACGATGATAAAGGTCCGCAGGCCCGCGGAGTGGCGCTTGTTGGCCCGCTCGCAGCCGATGAACGCGGAGAGCAGGAACGTCATTGCGACGCGGAAAAGCACCGAGGCCAGATTCAGGTTGGACGACCATTGGCCGAGAAGCTCCGCAATCGGGTCGACCGCGCCGGTAAACAGATAGGCAGTTGCCATTTTTTCTCCTCCTTAGCGGCTGTTGAGGAACCGGCCGCGGCGCACGGAGCGCGCGGCGTACAGCTCCTCCTGATACTGTTCCTCGGCCGCCTCGGTAAAGGCGTCCTCGTCGGCGGTCTCCTCCGCGGCGCGGGCTGGCAGCTCGCTCTGCACCTGTCGGATGCGCTCGATGAGCGCTTCGGTGGGCGTCTTCTGTTCCCCGGCGCTCTCAGGAACGGTGGTGATGTCCTCGAGCTTGTTGGAGTAGGATTTGGAGAGGTAGAGCGCGAGCTTCGCGCAGCCCGGACCGATCATCTCATAGAGCACGCTGGAGGCCAGAATGATCGTCTCCAGATCGGTGCCGATCCCCTCGCCCAGCGTGCGGGCGCAGAGCGCGGCGAGACCGATGGCCACGCCCGCCTGCGGGATCAGCGCGAGACCGAGATATCTGCGCACCGCCCCGGAGGTCTTCACCAGCAGGCATCCGAAAAACGCGCCGGCATATTTGCCGAGGATGCGCGCAAAGAAGTAGAGCACGCCCACTGTCAGGAGTGAGACGGCGCCGGTATTCCCCGCGCCGCCAAACAGAGTGTCGAGCCGGAAGCTCAGGCCGGAGCGCACAAAAAAGAGCAGCAGTATCGGCGGGCTGAAATAGTTGAGCTGCCTGAAAAGCTTCTCATCGCCGGTGATGTTGATATACACCGTGCTCATCGACATACAGCCGAGCAGCGGCGAGACGTCCATCAGTGCGCAGATGCCGCAGAACGCAAACAGCAGGCTGACGGAGATGATGAGACGGTTGTCCGCCGTGCGCTTGCGGGGCATGAGCCATTTGAGGAACACGCCGAACAGGCCGCCCAGCAGCAGTACGCCGACGTTTCGCAGGACGGGCAGCGCAACGGTCTGCCAGCCGCTTCGGTTTACCCCGGCGATGGAGCTGAGCGCGACGGAAATAGCGATGCTGAACGCCACAAGGCTCACCACGTTGTCGAGCGCGATGACCTGGAGCAGTGTTTCGACAAAGTTGCCGTGCGCGCCGGTCTGGCGGATGGTCATAATTGTGGACGCGGGCGCGGTGGCCGCGGCCAGCGCGCCGAGCACGATGGAGAACGCAAGGCTCAGATGCAGCGCGTAAAACGTGAGAAGGAAGACAAGAACCGACGCTGCGAACGCCTCGAGCGCCGTGATGACGGCAACCTTCATCCCGTTCTTTTTCAGGGTGGAGAACCTGAAAAATTCGCCCACGCTGAATGCGATGAACGCGAGAGCGATGTCCGCGAGGAAGTCCATCCCGTCGATTACGGTCTTTGGAATCAGGTCCAGGCAGTAGGGGCCGATGACGATGCCCGTGAGGATGTACGCAGTCACGTTCGGCAGCTTCACCAGCTTGGTCAGGCGGGTCATGACAAAGCCCAGCAGCAGCATCAGAGCGATTGAGATGATGACGGCCGCCGCGGGCGAGCTCTGCCCCAGACGGGCGTAGAGGACGTTATGCACCGGCCCGGCCTCCTTTCACACTTTTTACTTCCTCTTATGATATACTCCTTCCGCGGTAAAGTAAAACATAATTTTCCCAGCGCTTTCGTAAATAGCGCAAAAAAAAGCCGGGCTTTCGCCCGGCCGTTCTTTTTTCAGGAGAGCAGGTCAGCTGCCTTAAGCGGCATCTGCGCAAGCTTGTCGAACTCTGCGAGGAGCGGCTTGTCTGTCTCCTCCGCCCAGTCCGGCGTCATGCTGATTTCGGTCGCAACCGCCGTTGTTCCGCGCATTTCGACAAAAAACGCCATCGTGCTGCGCATACTCGTCCCATCGCTCATCACGATCTCGTAGGAGGCAGTACGCGCCGCCCTGTCGCCCGAGGCTGCGACCTCGCTCACGGTGACGTTCCGGTAATCCTTCTGCTCGCTCAGGCTGCTCCAGTAGTCGGTCAGGTACGCCGCCGTGTCCGCCGCCGTGCCGACCATGTCGGGATAGGTGCAGACAGAGAAGCTCACGCCGCCGGAATACGCTGTAATCATATCGCCGAAGCTCTGCGAATCCTCGCAGACGGGAAACAATACTTCCTCGCCGCCACAGGAAGCCTTTCCCATATAGGTACAGCCGGCGATCGGCGACGCCTTAAGAAGCTCCGCACCCTGTAACTCGCTGTTGTCCGCGGCGGCCCGATTGCCCGCCGTATTGCCGGTCAGTTCGGCTTCAAGATCACCGGTCACGCTTTTACCCGCTCCGGTGCCGAGGATTGGGTCCGCGTTGGTCGACAGGCCGAGTATGAGGCTTTTGAACTCGTCTGCGGATAGGGTAAAGAGGTTCTTCTCGGCGGCGGGCTTCGGGACCTCCACGCCGGTGCGGTACTTTACCGCGGCGGAAAAGTCGGTCTCCTCCCCGTTATTATCGGTGAAAACGACCTTGTCGCAGCTGAGACTGAATCCCTTTTTGCTGACTTTCAGCGTTCCGTCTCCCGTCAGGCCGAACTTCTTTCCGCTTTGCGGCTGGAGCGCGATCTGGAAACGGAGCGCACCGGTGTCGCTGTACCATGTGGAACTGCCGGTCACGCCGCCGATTGCGGTGTCGTTCTCCTTTACAGAGATTTCCCAGGTATCGCCGGCCACGCCCTTCTTCATGGTCTGCTCGGACGAGAACGACACGGCGGTCTTGCCGGAGCCGTCATCCGCCGTCAGTTCGGCCTTCAGAACGCCGCTCGTCATGCCGAAATTGATCGCGAGTTTCCCGTGAACCGTCCTTCCGTGATACGTCGGGTCGCCGAGAAGCTCGAGATAAACGACTTTTCCATCCTTAATATAATATTTTACGGTGATGTCGCCGGTGTAATTCCCGCGCAGATCGTCCAGGGCCTTGTTCCACTTCGCCTGCAGGTCGGTGAGATCGGCCGGCTCCTTCGCCGCTGTGTCGAGCGTGTTCAGGTAGGCCAGATATGACTGTACGCCCTTGCTGGCAAAGAATGTATCTCCCAGGGACTGGAGCAGGTCAAACGTCTTCCCGGCGGGATAGACATAGGTAAGCACCTTCGCCTTGCCGCCCACCTCGGGCACGCGGCCGGAGCTCTTCTTCCCCTTGACGCTCTTTACAAACGCGCGGTACTGCTCCGCGAGCTCCCCTGCGGTTGCCTTGAGATCCTCCGCGTCGAAGGGCAGGTTCCCGCCGTCGCGGAACTGGAACATTTCGTCCAGCTCCTTCAGGGTGTCCGCGCTGATGGGGTACTGCCCCGTGACCGGGTCGAAAATGCCGCCCTTCGCCTGTTCGGCGAAGGAACCCGGCGTCGCGCCGTAGGCGGTGCCGCTGCCCAGAAGAGTCTTGCTGGCAATGCCGACAAAATCACTGTCATAGTAGAGTGTCGCATCAACGTTCTTTCCACCGTAGGCCACGCTGGCTGCGGCGGTCAAATCGCGGTTGTTACTGCCGGTCAGAACGAGCGAGAAGTCCCCCGCGCCGGTTTCGCCCAGCTTGCCGGAAAGCGACAGTTCCCGGCTCCCCTCGTCCGCACGCATCACCGCGGCGATCGCATTCAGGGGCTGCGTGTCGCTGCGCGCCTCCAGCACGGTGGCGGTGTTTTCCCATGCCTTTGCCAGCAGCTTTTCCGTGTTCCCGGCAACGGCAAACACAGTGATCGTCAGCGCCGCGACCAGAACGACCGCGGCGGCAATCCCGCCGATAAGCCAGTTTCGTTTGCGTACCGCCGATCTGTTTTCGTGCGGCGCAGAAACTTCCGGCGTGTCCTGCGCGGCGCCTCGCTCTTCCGCGGCAGTCTCTTTGTATGTAGGATCTTCCACCTCGGCCGCCGTCTCCGGCGCTGTCCCGGACGACTGTTTCCGTATGGAGTTCCGTTCGTCTTCCGTCATTCTCGTTCTCCTTAAAATCAGTCAATTTCAGAGGCGGCGCGTACGCGCCGCAGAAATTTCGAGAAATCACTCGGCTTTTTAGTATACCTTAGAACATTATGCTTGTCAAGTTAGCCGCTTTTCTCAGAAAATTCTCAGAAAATTGGTCGATCTGTTATGAGCAGATTGACCTTTTCTGCCGAATCTCCGGCAGGCCGCCGCAGAGTATCCGCCGGAACCGAGGAAAAACGCCTTGCGAAAGCTGCAATTTTGACGTATACTATAAATTAGTTTTTGTAATAAACCATAACACAGACGAAAGAAAGTGATTTTATGTTTCTGGATGCAATGCAACAGGTCTCGAAGACCGAGGAGGCCGGTCGTGAGCGGCGCGCCGACGCCGAGGCTCAGGCAAGACAAATCACGGCCGACGCGGAGCGGCAGGGCCGCGCCCTCCTGGAAGAGACACAGGCGCGTGCCGCAACTGACGGCAGAAAGCTGCTGCAACAGGCTGAAAAAGAAGCCGGACTACATTCCGCCGAGTTGCTTCGTCTCGCGGAGAAGGAGGGCGGTGCATTGCGCGCGGGGGCTCAGTCACATATGGCCGAAGCCGTCAAGTTTATTGTCGAAAGGGTTGTGAACCGCTGATGGCCATTGTCAAAATGAAAAAGCTCCGCGTAATGGCCATGGCATCCGACCGGGACGCTCTGCTGCGAAGACTGCTGCATCTTGGCTGCGTCGAGATCCGTGAACCAGGCAACATGATTGCCGATCCCGAATGGGCTGCGCTGCTTCGCCGAAGCACCTCGCGGCTGACGGAGGCAAAGGCACAGGTCGCGGACGTAGCCGCCGCTCTGGCCGCCCTGCGGCGATACGCGCCGGTCAAGGCCGGCATGTTCACCCCGCGCGACGAAGTTACCGAGAAAGATTTCCTCAGCAGCGCTGCCGCCGGAAGAGCGAAGGCCGCCGCGGCCGGGATTAACGCCCTACTGCAGGAACTAACCGCCCTCCAAAATGAGGAGGGGCGTCTGACCGCAAAGGAAGCGGCCCTGAACCCCTGGCGCCCGCTGGATCTCCCTTTGGACTGCTCCGGAACGGCACACATGTCCTGCCGGCTGGGCGTCTGCCCCGCAGCGGTCGATATCGCCGCGCTCCGGCTCGAGCTGGGCGGAAGCGATATCGCGGCCGAGCTGCTGGAAATCAGCGCCGACAGGCAGCAGCACTATCTTCTGCTGCTGTGCTACCGTGCGGACGAGTCCGCCGCGATGGATCTGCTCCGGCCGCACGGTTTCAGCGCCACGGCCTTCCCCGGCATCCACGGCACAGCCGCCGAAAACGTAGACGCACTTTCCCGTGAGAAATCACAAAACCTAGCCAGACAAGCTGACATCACGCAAAAGCTGAAGGAATTCGGAGACGACCGCCCGGCTCTTCAGCGCTACGCCGACCTGCTGAGTACGGAGGCCTCCGAAGCGGCCAGCGCCGAACGACTTCTGACCGACGACACGGTGATCTTCTTCGAGGGTTGGGCTCCCGCAGAGTCCGCACCAAAGGTGGAAAAGCTTCTTGCCGCGCATGACTGCGCCTACGAGTTCTCCGACCCCGCGTCGGAGGAATATCCCGCTGTTCCCATCAAGCTGAAAAACAATCGTTTCACCCGCCCGCTGAACATGGTAACGGAGATGTACTCCCTCCCCGCGTACGACGGGCTGGACCCGAACCCGCTGATGGCGCCGTTCTTCATCCTGTTTTACGGCATCATGATGGCGGATATGGGCTACGGCATCCTGATGGTCCTGCTTGGCGCTCTGATCGTGAAAAAGGCGAAGCCGAAAGGCACCTCGCGCAACCTTGCTGAGCTGATGGAGCTATGCGGCATAACCACGTTTATCATGGGCGCGCTGACGGGCGGCTTCTTCGGCGACTTTCTCCCGCAGATCGTCAAGATCATTAATCCGAACACCACCTTTACCTCGCTTCCCTACCTCTTTACCCCGCTCAACGACACCATGGCGATCCTCATCGGCGCTCTGGCGCTCGGCTTCGTGCAGGTCGTGACCGGCATGGCCATCAGCTTTATCAAGAAAATCCGGGACGGCGAGGTGTTCGACGCGATCTTCAGTGAGGGTACCTGGTGGGTGATCTACGCGGGCGCGGCGCTCGCGGTGCTGAAAATCGGTAACATCGGCGGCGTGCCGGTTGTCCTTGCCGTGGGCGTGGTCATGCTGATGATCGGCTCGGGCCACGGCAAGAAGGGTTTCTCCAAGGTCGGCTCTTTCCTCGGCGCGGTCTATAACGGCGCGACCGGCATTTTCAGCGACGTCATGTCCTATTCCCGTCTGATGGCGCTCATGCTCTCGGGCAGCATCATCGCGACGGTCTTTAATTCGCTCGGAGCGATCACGGGCAACGTGGTCGGCTTCGTTCTCATCTCCATGATCGGCAACGCCCTGAACTTCGCGCTGAACATCCTCGGCTGCTACGTGCACGACCTGCGTCTGCAGTGTCTGGAGTTCTTCGGTAAATTCTACAAGGACGGCGGCAAACCTTTCCGTCCCCTCGCCTATCAAACAAAATACGTAGATATCAAGGAGGAAAACTAATTATGTTTCTGCAGCATGGTGGCATTATTCTGGCATTTCTCGGTGCGGCGCTTGCCGTGGGTCTGAGCTGCGTCGGTTCCGCCAAGGGTACCGGCATGGTCGGCGAGGCCGCCACGGGCGTCCTTTCCGAGACGCCCGAGCACTTTTCCAAGTGCCTGATTCTTCAGGTCATCCCCGGCACGCAGGGCCTGTACGGACTCGTTATCTGGTTCTTCGCGCTGAACGTCATGGGCGCCTTCTCCGGCGGAATCAAAGATATGACGCTGGCTCAGGGTCTTACCATCTTTGCGGCCTGCCTTCCCATGGCGATCGGCGGCTGGCTCTCCGCAATATACCAGGGCCGCGTTGCCACCGCCTCCATCAACATCATCGCCAAGAAACCCGATGACTGGTCCAAGGGTATCATTCTCTGCGTCGTCGTTGAGTTTTATGCCATTCTCTGCCTGCTGGCCTCCATTCTTCTGCTGATGAACGCGCTCTGAGCGCCGTTCGGAAAGGCTGAACGGCTATGAACGGTATTGAAAAAATCATACAGCGCATCGACGCCGATGTACAAACCGGAATTGACGAATTGCTCTCCGAAGCCCGGGAAAACGCCGCGCGCATCACCGCGTCCTGCCGGGCACAGGCCGACGAGTTGGCCGCCGGGCTGGCCAAGCAGAACGAGAAGGCCGCCGCCTCCCGGAAGGAACATCTGCTCAGCGTCAGCCAGATGGAGACCCGCAAGGTGACACTCTCCGTCCGGCAGGAGATGGTCGATGCGGCTTTCTCCCAGGCGCTCTCCCAGCTCTGTTCTCTCCCGGACGGGCCATATACGGACACCGTCGTCCACCTGTTGCTGCACGCCGCCCCGGACGGGCGAGGCTGTGTAATCTTCTCGGAGACCGACCGCGCCCGCATCGGAGCCGCGGCCGTCGCCGCCGCCAACCGGACGCTCGGCGACAAGGGCCGCCTGACGCTCGCAGAGGAAACGCGGCCGCTTCGCGGCGGTTTTCTGCTCGTCAACGGCAGTGTCGAGGTCAACTGCTCATTTGAAACACTGATTCGCCTCGCGCGGAGTGAGATCTCCGGCGAAGCGGCAAAGCGCCTGTTTCCCGGCGCTTGACGGCGGGAGGTGAAACAGGCATTGTCGAACCAACTCAAGGATACCGAGTTTTTATCCATCACCGCGCGCGTCAAGGTCTTTGAGACCCGGCTCCTCACCCGGGAACAGATGGAGCAGCTTCTCGACGCCCGCACAAACGAGGACGCGGCGCGCATCCTGCAGGAGCATGGCTATCCCGAGCTCAATCCCGCCAACCCCGAAAAAATGGACGCTGCAATGGCGGTTGTCCGTCAGGCGACGCTCGACGAGATGACCGTCGGCCTGCCCGAGCCGCGCTATCTTGACCTTTTCAAGATCAAATATGATTACCATAACGTTAAGGCGCTTCTCAAGGCGCAGGCCATGGGCGTCGACGCGGATCGGATGCTGATGGACATGGGCCGCGTCCCGGCCACCGAGCTCCGCGGTGCCGTACTCGACGGTGAAAAAGCCGTACTTCCCCCCCTGCTCTCGCAGGCGATTGGTGAAGCCCGCGGTATTCTCGACACCACGCGTGACCCGCAGCTCTCGGACATTGCCCTTGACCGGCGGTACTATGAGGACCTCTGTTCCGCCGCCGACGCGCTGGGCAGCGATTTTCTGCGTAATTACGTCCGACTTCAGATCGACGCGACAAACCTCCGCATTCTGGTACGCACGCTCCGCATGGGCCGCGACACCGATTTCCTGCGCGGCGCTTTCATCCCGGGTGGCTCCCTTTCCCCGGAAAAGCTGCTCGAAGCCGCGGAGAAGGGCACGCTCGAGGCGCTTTGCCGCTCCTTGCCGCTGGAGGCCGCCGCCAAGGCCGGCGTTCAGGCGCTCGGAGGCGGCAGCCTCACGGAGTTTGAAAAGCTCTGTGACGACGCGGCGGACGCCTATCTCGCCGTTTCGAAGTACGTTCCCTTCGGCGAAGAGCCGCTTATCCGGTATCTCGCCGCACGGGAAACGGAATATCTTAATCTTCGCATCATCCTCACCGGCCGTCAGGCCGGCATCGCGCCGGACGTCATTCGTTCCCGTCTGCGCGCGAGTACGCTCTGAGAGGTGCAGCAATGGCAACAAGCTATAAAATTGCGGTCCTCGGCGACTGGGAGTCCGTCATGGGCTTCCGGGCCCTCGGGCTCGACACCTACCCGGTCGCGTCGCCCGACGAAGCCCGCGAGACCATCCACCGGCTGGCAAAGGAGAACTGTGCGGTGATCTATCTCACCGAGCAGCTCGCCGTCAGGCTGGAAGACGTCATCGCCCGCTACAAGGACGAGCTCCGCCCCGCCATCATCCTGATTCCCGGGCGCGCAGGCTCCCTGGGCGTCGGCAAAACAAACATTCAGCGCTCCATCCAACGCGCCGTCGGCGCGGATATCCTCTGATGTCCGCCCCGCGCGCCCGCGCGGAAGCGACATTTCCAAGGAAGAAGGTATGCAAATTTGAGCGGTAAAGTAGTGAAAGTATCCGGCCCGCTGGTCGTGGCGTCCGGTTTGAAGGATGCCAACATGTCAGACGTGGTCCGTGTCGGGCCTCAACGGCTGATCGGTGAAATTCTGACCATGAAGGGCGATTCTGCCTCCATTCAGGTCTATGAAGAGACTTCCGGCTTAGGTCCGGGCGCCATGGTGGAAACCACCGGCGCGCCGCTGAGCGTCGAGCTCGGGCCCGGCCTGATCGAGAACATTTACGACGGCATTCAGCGTCCGCTGCAAAAGATCGTCGACAAGGTCGGCCCCTGCATCACTCGCGGCGTGGAAATTCCCGCGCTCGACCGCGAGGCCGGATGGGACTTCACCCCCGTCGCCAAGGTCGGCGACCGCGTCACCGGCGGCGACATTCTGGGCACCGTGCCGGAGACGGCCGTCGTGCTCCATAAGATTCTCGTACCCCCGAAGATGAGCGGCACCGTCGCGAAGATACAGAAGGGTACCTTCACAGTCACGGACACCGTCGCCGTGCTGAAAACGGACGACGGAAAGGATATCCCCCTGACTATGCTCCAGAAATGGCCCGTCCGTATCGGCCGCCCGTATTCTCATAAATATCCGCCCAAGCGCCCGCTGTGCTCCGGCCAGCGCATCATCGACACCCTGTTCCCCATCGCCAAGGGCGGCACCGCCGCGGTTCCCGGCCCGTTCGGCTCGGGCAAGACCGTCGTGCAGCATCAGCTCGCCAAGTGGTCGGACGTAGACATCGTTGTCTACATCGGCTGCGGCGAGCGCGGCAACGAGATGACTGACGTTCTGCGCGAGTTTCCTGAGCTGAAGGACCCCCGCACCGGCGAATCTCTGATGAAGCGCACCGTGCTCATCGCCAACACCTCCGATATGCCCGTCGCCGCCCGCGAGGCGTCGATCTACACCGGCATCACCATCGCCGAATACTTCCGCGACATGGGCTACGACGTGGCCGTCATCGCCGACTCCACCTCCCGCTGGGCCGAGGCCCTGCGCGAGATGTCCGGCCGCCTCGAGGAGATGCCCGGCGAAGAGGGCTATCCCGCCTATCTCGCCTCCCGCCTCGCGCAGTTCTACGAGCGCGCGGGCAGCGTGGCATGCATCGGTTCCGAGGAGCGCCGCGGCAGCCTGACCGCTGTCGGTGCCGTTTCGCCTCCGGGCGGCGACCTCTCCGAGCCTGTCTCGCAGGCCACCATGCGCATCGTCAAGGTGTTCTGGGCGCTCGACTCCTCCCTCGCCTACAAGCGCCACTTCCCGGCCATCAACTGGCTGACCTCGTATTCTCTCTACCTCGATTCGCTCAAGCCCTGGTTCGACGAAAACCTCGGCCCCGCGTTCATGAAGAACCGCGGGCAGGCGATGAGCCTGCTTCAGAACGAAGCGAGTCTGAACGAGATCGTCCAGCTCGTCGGCAAAGACGCTCTCTCCCCCGCCGACCAGCTCACACTGGAGACAGCCCGCATGATCCGCGAGGATTTCCTGCAGCAGAACGCTTTTACCGACGTGGATGGCTACTCGTCCTACGACCGGCAGGAGAAGCTGCTCGGCCTGATACTCACCTACGACGATCTCTGTCGCGCCGCCATCGCCAAAAACGCAAAGACGGCCGACCTCTTTGAAATTCCCGTGCGCGAAAAGATCGGCCGTGCCAAGAGCGTGGCGGTCGAGGACTATTCGCGCGCTTACGCCGAGTTCCGCTCCGAAATGGAGCAGGAGATCGAAGCCATCGCAGCCCGGGGAGGTGACGAGGGATGATCCGAGAATACAAAACCGTAGAGGAGATCGTCAGCCCGCTGATGATCGTCCGTCAGGTCGAGGGCGTCGCCTACGACGAACTGGCCGAGGTTGAGCTGCACGACGGTTCCATCCGCCGCGGTAAGGTGCTCGAGGTCAACGGCGACACCGCCGTCGTCCAGCTGTTCGACTCCGCCGCCGGCATCAACCTCGCGCAGTCCAAGGTTCGCTTTCTCGGCCACCCGCTGCAGCTGGGCGTGTCCGGCGATATGCTCGGCCGCGTCTTCAACGGCATGGGAGAGCCGATCGACGGCGGCCCCGAGATTATCCCCGAGGAATATCGCGACATCAACGGTCTCCCGATGAACCCCGCCGCGCGCGACTACCCGAACGAGTTCATCCAGACCGGTGTTTCCACGATCGACGGCCTGAACACCCTCGTCCGCGGCCAGAAGCTGCCGATCTTCTCCGGCTCGGGCCTGCCTCATGCGAACCTGGCCGCGCAGATCGCCCGTCAGGCCAAGGTCCTCGGTGACGAGTCCTCCAACTTCGCGGTCGTGTTTGCCGCCATCGGCATCACGTTCGAGGAGTCCGAGTTCTTCGTGAGCGAGTTCCGCCGCACCGGCGCGATCGACCGCACCGTGCTCTTCTCCAACCTTGCCAACGACCCCGCCGTCGAACGCATCTCCACCCCGCGCATGGCGCTGACCGCAGCGGAGTATCTGGCGTTCGAGAAGGACATGCACGTCCTCGTCATCATGACGGATATCACCAACTACGCCGAGGCGCTGCGCGAGGTCTCCGCCGCCAAGAAGGAAGTCCCGGGCCGCCGCGGCTTCCCCGGCTATCTCTACACCGACCTCGCCACCATGTACGAGCGCGCCGGCCGCCGTCTTGGCTACCCCGGCTCCATCACACTCATCCCCATCCTCACCATGCCCGAGGACGACAAGACCCACCCGATCCCCGACCTCACCGGCTATATCACAGAGGGTCAGATCATCCTCAGCCGCGAGCTCTACCGCAAGGGCATTCATCCCCCGGTGGACGTTCTGCCGTCCCTGAGCCGTCTGAAGGACAAGGGCATCGGCGCCGGCAAGACCCGCGAGGATCACGCAAGCACCATGAACCAGCTCTTCGCCGCGTACTCCACCGGCAAGGACAACAAGGAGCTCATGTCCATCCTCGGCGAGGGCGCTCTGACAAAGACCGACCTTCTCTATGCGAAGTTCGCGGATGAGTTTGAGCGTCGTTATGTCAACCAGGGCTACGAGGAAAACCGTTCCATTGAGGAGACGCTGAATCTGGGCTGGGAGCTGCTGAGTATTCTGCCGAAGACCGAGCTCAAGCGCATCAAGCCGGAGCTGATCGAGAAATACTGGCCCAAATCGGACAAGGAATAAGGAGGGGTCGCCATGGCAGCCATAGTGGTGAACCCCACCCGCATGGAGCTCACGCGTCTCAAGGGCAAGCTCAGAACCGCGCGCCGAGGCCACAAGCTTCTCAAGGACAAGCGCGACGAGCTGATGAAGCAGTTCCTCGAGACCGTACGCGAGGTCAGGGGGCTGCGCGCCGAGGTCGAAGCCGACCTGATGCGAGTGCATGATTCCTTTACCGTCGCCTCAGCGCTGATGTCCTCGCAGGTCATGGAGCAGTCCCTCCTCTACCCCAAGCAGAGCGTGGAACTGACCATGACCACGAAAAACATCATGTCCGTCAACGTTCCGGTCTATGATTTCCACACCAAAACGCAGTCTGAAGCGGACATTTACCCCTACGGCTTCGCAGCCACGTCCGGAGAGCTGGACACCGCCGTGGACGAGCTGGGGAAGGTGTTTCAGAAGATGCTCAAGCTGGCGCAGATTGAAAAATCCGCTCAGCTCATGGCGGAGGAGATCGAAAAGACCCGCCGCCGCGTCAATGCGCTGGAATATGTGATGATCCCCGACACGGAAGCCGCCATCCGCTACATCACGATGAAGCTGGATGAAAACGACCGCTCGACCACCACGCGCCTGATGAAGGTCAAGGACATGCTGCTTCAGGAAGCCATCGAGGAGCAGCGCGCCCGCGACGAAGCCGCCGCCCGCCGCTTTGCGGGCGAAAACCAGGCCTGACCGCGAACAGGGCCCGCGAATGGATTCATTCGCGGGCCTCTTTTCATTGCGCTCCTCTTTCTTAACGCGCCGTGACGCGGTTCTCTTTCCGATTTCAGCCCAATTCCCCTCCTTATGACATCGGATTTGCGGCTTAGCTTGCAAAGCCGCCGCCGATTTGGTATAATAATTTGATTTTTCTTGGAGGGAATGACATCCTTGGGCTTTTTCGCGGGGAACTATGACGCGGCCGTGATCGGCGCGGGTCATGCGGGGATCGAGGCGGCTCTCGCCTGCGCGCGCCTCGGCCTCTCTACCGTAATTTTTACCATCAACCTCGACGCCGTGGGCAATATGCCCTGCAATCCCGCCATCGGCGGCACGGGCAAAGGCCATCTCGTGCGCGAGCTGGACGCTCTTGGCGGCGAAATGGCCAAAGCGGCCGACGAATGCTGCATCCAGTACCGGATGCTGAACCTCGGCAAGGGCCCCGCCGTCCACTCCCTGCGCGCGCAGGCGGACCGGCGGCGCTATCAGGAGCGCATGAAGCGCACGCTCGAGCGCCAGCCGAACCTGGACCTCAAGCAGGACATGGTCACGGCTGTCACGGTCGCGGACGGGCGCGTTGCGGGCGTGGAGACGCGCCTGGGTCTTGCGTACTCGGTGCGCGCCGTCGTCGTCGCCACGGGCACTTATCTGGACAGCCGCGTCATAACCGGCGACGTGGCCTATCTCTCCGGCCCGGACGGAATACACGCGGCGCTGTACCTCTCCGACTCGCTCCGTGCGCTCGGCCTGCGGATGCGCCGCTTCAAGACCGGCACGCCGCCCCGTGTCAACCGGCGCAGCGTGGACTTCTCGCGCATGGAGGTCCAGCCGGGCGACGAGCATCCCGAACCTTTCTCTTTCTCCACGGAACACCCCGTGGACAATCAGGCGGTCTGCTACCTCACCTACACCAACGAGAAAACACACGACATCATCCGCCGGAATCTCAGCCGCTCGCCGCTCTTCAACGGCATGATCGAGTCCACCGGCCCACGCTACTGCCCGTCCATCGAGACAAAGATCGTCCGTTTCGCGGACAAGCCGCGCCATCAGCTCTTTGTGGAGCCCTGCGGCCTCGGCACCGACGAGCTCTATTTGCAGGGTTTTTCCTCGAGCCTTCCGGTCGACGTACAGCTCGAGATGCTCCACTCGGTCGAGGGTCTCGAGCACGCCGAGATGATGCGCCCGGCCTACGCCATCGAGTACGACTGTGTGGACCCTACAGAGTTGCTGCCCACGCTGGAGTCCAAAAAAATCCCCGGCCTGTACGGCGCCGGTCAGTTCAACGGCTCGTCAGGATATGAGGAAGCCGCCGCGCAGGGCTTTGTCGCGGGCGTCAACGCCGCGCTGAAGCTCAAAGGCGAGCCTCCGATGATCCTCCGCCGCTCGGACGGCTATATCGGAACGCTCGTTGACGACCTCGTGACCAAGGGCACGAACGAACCCTACCGCATCATGACCTCGCGCAGCGAATACCGCCTGCTCCACCGGCAGGACAACGCCGACGAGCGTCTCACCGCCATCGGCCGCCGCATCGGCCTTGTCTCACAGGATCGGCTGGAGGCCGTGGAGGCGAAGTACCGCGCCGTGGCCGGAGAGATCGTCCGGCTGGAGAGTACGGGCGTCCCGGCGTCCGACGAACTGACAGGTGCACTGGAGGCCGCCGGGGAAACGCGCGTGCAGCATTCCGCACGCCTCGCCGACCTGCTGCGGCGGCCCGGCGTGACATACGCGATGCTCGCTCCGTTCGACAGGAGCCGCCCTGTTCTCCCCGCCGCCGTGACGAACGAGGTGGAGATTCAGGTCAAGTACGCGGGCTATCTCGCGCGGCAGGAGCGGCAGGTGGCCGAATTTCAAAAGGCCGAGAGCCGGAAGCTGCCGCCCGATGCGGACTACGCCGCCATCGGCGGATTGCGGATGGAAGCGCGGCAGAAGCTTGCCGAGATCCGCCCGCTGAACATTGGCCAGGCGTCCCGCATTTCCGGCGTCAGCCCGGCTGACGTTGCCGTTCTGCTGATCTGGCTCGAGCAAAGGAAAGGATAAAAGCAGCCGCTGCCCCCTTTTCATCGGCCCGGAACGCGGATCGCCGCGCCGATGTGCGCACCGGTTCGCTATGACAGAGATTTGGAAAAGCCCGGTACCCGGGGGAGGCTGTTCATGTATTTTGATTCTCATGCGCACCTCTGCGACGCCAAATTTGACGGCGACAGGGATGCGATCTATGCCGCTCTGCCCGGCGCGGGCGTCACGCGGGTGATGGAGGTCGGCTGCGACCTTCCCTCCAGCGAGGCCGCCGTTGCCTGGGCGGAAGCGCACGAAGGCGTCTGGGCCGCCGTCGGCTCGCATCCCGACGATGCGGATCATCTGGACGAGGCCCGCGTCTCCCGCTACCGAGAGCTGGCCGCCTCTCCCAAAGTCCGCGCGATCGGCGAAATCGGCCTCGACTATCACTACGAGGACGTGCCGCGCGACCTCCAGAAGACGGCGTTCGAGCGCCAGCTGGCGCTCGCCCGCGAGCTCCGCCTGCCTGCCATCGTGCACGAGCGTGAGGCGCACGGCGACGCGATGGACCTCATCCGCCGCTTCCCCGATGTGCGCGGCGTCTTCCATTGTTACTCCGGCTCCGCCGAACAGGCGAAGGAGCTGGTTCGCCTGGGCTGGTATATCGGCTTTACCGGAGTTCTCACGTTTAAAAACGCCCGGCGCGCCGTCGAGACCGCGCTGGCCGTCCCGCTCGAGCGCATTCTCATTGAGACCGACTGCCCTTATATGGCACCGGAACCGTATCGCGGACGGCGCAACGACAGCCGCCTTGTCCCGCTGGTGGCGGCAAAGCTCGCGGACCTGCGCCGCCTCACGCCGGAGGAGGCCGGCCGAATCACGGCGGAAAACGCCTGCCGTCTGTTCGGCATCTCCGAAAAGGAAGAAGGAAATTAACCATGGAAACCATCACTTACGAATATGACGGAAACCTTTACGTGAATCTGACCAACCGATGCGACTGCGACTGCGTGTTCTGCCTGCGCAATGGCAAGCAGCGCGGCGGCGGCTACGCCGACGACCTCTGGCTCGAGCACGAGCCGTCCCGCGGCGAGATTCTGGCCGACCTGCTCACACGCGACTTTTCGGAGTACCGCGAGCTCGTCTTCTGCGGCTTCGGCGAGCCGATGTACCGCGCCGACGATATCTTCTGGCTCATCGACAAGCTTCGCCGCGCCGTGGCCGTCCTGCCGCGCGTGCGCATCAACACGAACGGCCATGCCTCGCTCCTGCTCGGCCGCGACGTGACGCCCGGGCTTGATGCCCGCGTGGACACAGTCTCCATCTCTCTCAACGCCTCGACGGCGGAGGAATACGTCGCCGTCACGCGCCCGCAGGACGGCGAAAAGGCTTGGGACGCCATGCTGGAGTTTGCCAAAAAGGCGGCGGCCTATTCCACGGTCGTCTTTACTGTGGTGGATCACGGCAAGACGCCCGAGGAGCTGGAGGCCTGCAAGACGCTCGCCGAGAGCCTCGGCGCGACCCTCCGTGTCCGCCCTTATCTCGATGAGACGTCGACCCGCCGGAAATCCTCCTCCTTTGAGCCACTGGAAAGCGAATAAAAAACCGCGCCGTTTCCCTGCCGCGCAGGCGGAACGACATGGCAAAAGGGCGCTGCCGTTTCCGGCAGCGCCCTTTTCCTCGGAAGATTCCGTCAGTCCAGACCCACCGTTACGTCCGGCATCTCCCGTGTCAGAGTCACTTTCCTTTCTTTCCCGTTCGCCGTGAGCGTGTAGCTGCCCGGCGTCAGCCCGGCGAACACAGCCTTGCCGCCCGTCTCCGCACTGAGACTGCGCTGCTCATCCGTCTCTCCGCCCTGAAGCGAGACTGTCAGGATCACTCCGTCCGGCACGCTCGCCGTCACGGTCAGCGTCCCCTTCGGATCGGGCGTCAGGTAGAGGATTTCCCCATCCGTCCAGCCGTCTCCGGTCACATTCGTGATCGCCGCGTTTTCCGCCAGCGTAAAGCCCGCCGCCAGCCCGCTGTCGGCGTGAACGGTGTAGTTTTCCCCGGGCGGCAGCTCGAGCAGCGCCTCGTGCTGTGCGTCGAGCGCGGCCAGATCGAGCTGATCTTCCCCGCTGAAAACGCGCAGTTTCTCCTGCGCCGCCAATCCTTCCGCCCGTACCGTGACGTACAGCGCATCCTGTGCGGGCGAGGACGCGGTCTCTGCCGCCGGAACCGTCTCCTGCAGCACGGATGCCGAAACGGACTCCCGCAGTACGGACGCCGGAAACACAGCCCCCCTCACAGCCGCCGCGCCCGGGCTGGCCGCCGCCGAATATCCGGCCGAGCCAGCCAATGCCGCGCCGGCCATGATCGCCGCCCAGATCCATCTTTCCGTTTTCATCGTCTTTTGCTCCTTTCGTATTCTCCTTCCAGTATAGAAAGGATGCCCCGCGGGTTCGCGGGAAACGCGTCGCAGGGTCGATTTTTTTCATGCGACGCAGCGGTGAAAAAGTGAAAAATAGATTGCTCAGAACGCAGTTTTCGAGTATAGTAGATAGAGAAATTCCGATATGCTTCTGACTGGAGGGATGGAAGATGGAGATCACTGCCAGAATGTCCGAAAATGCGCTGGTTTCCCGATCTGCAGCAGCTGGCAGCATGGTGCTGCTCAGAAACGTCCGCGGCACGCTTCCGCTGATTCCGGGTGAATCCGGCAAACTTCCCATCGCGGTGTTCGGAAGCGGGCAGCTTCGTACCGCCTTTGCGGGTACGGGCATGCAGCCTTGGCGAACCGTTTCTGCATTGGACGGGCTCGCCGCCGGCGATGCCCTTGTGCCCGATGGTCTGCTTGCCCATCAATACCGCGCCTGGCGGCTGGCCAACCCCGGCGCAAAGAGTGAAATGCTCCTGGATAAGCGCGCGGTCGACGAATTCGCCGCGCAGAATGCCGCGGCGGTCGTGGTCGTCACGCGCGACGCCGATTGCGGCGACCTTCATCTGCACGAGGATGAAGCAGCCCTTCTCCGCCTTGTCACGGGTTCGTTCGACCGTTCCGTGCTCGTGCTCAACACGCCGGGTTATGTTGAAATCTCCGAAGTTGTCTCCCTGTTCGGCGCGGTGCTGTTTATGGGCATCGCCGGGCAGGAGAGCGGCGCAGCACTCGCCGACGTTCTGACGGCGCGGGCCGTTCCCTCCGGCCGCCTGGCCGACACCTGGCCGCTGCACACCGCCGACTGGGATAAGGCCAACCAGCAGATTGACCTGTTCGCCGGCTACCGCTACTTTGACTCATTTGGCAAAGACGTTCTCTATCCGTTCGGCTTCGGCCTCGGCTACGGCAAGTCCCTGCTCGGCGCGTTCTCCGTCGGGCTCGACGGGCGCACCGTCTGCGTGGATGCCACCATCGAGAACTCCGGCTCCGTCTGGCCTCTGCGCGAGGTCATACAGGTCTATTTCACCGGCCCCGAAGGCGGTGCTGTTAAGCCGGCCTATGGGCTGGCCGCTTTTGCAAAGACAAAAATTCTTCTGCCTGGCGAGCGCGAATCGCTGCACCTCACCTTCCCCGTGAGCGCGATGTGCGTCTATGACGAATCCTCCGCCAGCTATCGTCTGGAGGCCGGGTACTACGACATCCGCGTGGGCACCAACTGCCGCAACACCACGGTCGCCGGCTCTGTATATCTCAGCCGCGAGCAGGTGTGCCGTCAGGTTCGCCCCTGCGTGGAGCATCCCAAACTCACCGTGCGCAGCCGCCGCGGCGCGGAGGCGTTCTCCTACCCCGGCGAAACCGAGGAAAAAGCCGCCGCCCACAAGCACGCAATGCGCCTCTCCGGCCGCGGGTTCCAGATGAAAAACGTCGCCTACTCCAAAAAATTCCCCGGCTGCCGCGGCGGACGCGAGGGTATCACCCTCCGCGACGTGCGCGACGGCGCCTATACCGACTGCCAGCTCGCCGCCTCGATGGAGGAGCATGATCTTCGCGCGCTGGTATGCGGCTTCGGCAGCTGTCAGTCCGTCGTCCCCGGCGCATACGGCGCCTCGCCGGACCTGCGTGAGCGCTACGGCATCCCGCCCGTAACCATCGCCTACGGCAGCTGCGGCATCCACGTCGACCGCGATGTGACGCGCGAAGACGGCACAAAGATGCATCAGTACATGACCGCATTCCCGGCCCCGAGTCTTCTTTCCTGCTCGTTCGACCGCGAGCTGCTCGAGTCCGTCGGCGTGGCGATCGGCCGCGAGGCAAAGGAACTCGGCATCGACCTCTGGCTTGCACCCTCCGCCACAATCCACCGCCGCGCAGACCAGTTTGGCTTCTACGCCTCGTTCTCCGAAGACCCGGTGCTTTGCGGCGTCTGTGCCGGTGCCCTGATCGCCGGCTGCCAGCGCCACGCCATGGCCGCGCTGCGGCACGTCATGGGCGGGGAAGCCGAGGTGACCGTCACGGAGCGCACGCTGCGCGAGCTCGACCTTTTGGGCTTTGAGATCGCCGTCGCAGCCGGCCGTCCCAGTGCCGTTCTCGTGCCGCTCATGGCGGTCAACGGCGAGGCCTGCGGGCTGGATATGCGTCTGTTCTCAGACGTGCTGCATGACGAGTGGGGCTTCGACGGCGCGGTATTCGCCTCCGGCGAGCTGTTCTCGCGCTTCCCCGGCCGGTCGCTGCTCGAATACGCAGCGCTCCCCACACTTCGCCTCATCCTGAAATCCGGCGCGTTCGCGCGCGAAAACCGATAAGTCCTTCGCAGTGCTGCCACAGCTTCGCACCCGACGAAGCTGCGGCAGCTCTTGTTGCTCAGGAGGTTACAGTGAATGAAACCATCGCGGCCCCAAGGCCGCTCTTTACCCGGCATGAGCTGTTTCGGCTGATCTGGCCTCTCGTCATCGAGCAGACGCTCGCCATCGCCGTGGGCATGGCCGACTCCATGATGGTCTCGTCCGTGGGCGAGGCCGCAATGTCAGGCGTTTCGCTCGTGGACATGATCAGCGTTCTGCTCATCAATGTCTTCGCCGCGCTCGCAACAGGCGGCGCTGTTGTCACAAGCCAGTTCCTCGGCGCGCGGGACAGCCAGTCCGCCCGCGGCTCCACCGACCAGCTGGTACTCGTCACGTTTGTGCTTTCCGCCGTCATCACGGCGCTGATCCTTCTTTTCCGCCGCCAGACGCTGATGCTGGCTTTCGGCCATGTGGAACCGGACGTTATGCGCAACTGCATGACCTACCTCACCATAACAGGCTTCTCCTACCCGTTCATTGCGCTCTACAATTCCTCTGCCGCCCTGTTTCGCTGCATCAACAATTCACGCGTCAGTATGCGTGTAAGTCTTGTGATGAACGCAATCAACCTCGGCGGCAACGCGCTGCTCATCTATGTGGTCGGAATGGGCGTCGCGGGCGTTGCGATCCCCACGCTGGTCTCGCGCGTCTTCGCAGCCGTGGTGATGCTGGTTCTCCTGCGGAAAAAGGACAACCCCATTCGTCTCGGCAGCCTGCGCGAGCTCCGTCCAAACCACCGGCTCATCGGCCGCATCATGACCATCGGCGTGCCCAGCGCGGCAGAAAACGGGATGTTCCAGTTCGGCAAGATTCTTGTCATCAGTCTCATTTCCGGCTTCGGCACAGCCCAGATCGCCGCCAATGCGATGGGCAACAACATTGCCGCTCTCGCCATCCTGTCCGGGCAGGCGATCTCCCTCGCCATCGTGACGGTGGTTGGCCGCTGCGTCGGTGCGCGCGACCTGCGTCAGACACGGCGCTATGGCATACAGCTCACACTGCTCTCAGACGTGCTCACAACTCTCGCCTGCGGCATGGTTCTGCTCCTCCTCCCCCTGCTCCTGCGGCTATACCATGCCTCTCCGGAAGCAACAGGGTATGTTAAGAAAATCATCCTGCTCCACTCCGTCAGCGTGCCGCTGCTTTGGTCGTGGAGCTTCACGCTTCCGGGCGCACTGCGGGCCTGCAACGATGTTAAGTTCACCAGCATCGTCGCGATTGTCTCCATGTGGGTCTGCCGGGTGGGCTTCAGTTACCTGCTCGGCGTCCATCTCCGCTGGGGCGTGTTCGGCATCTGGGTGGCCATGATCCTCGACTGGGTCGTGCGGGCCGCGTTTTATGTGCCCCGTTTTCTCTGCGGCGGCTGGAAAAAACACGCAGTCTATACGCCATTGGCCCATCACCGCGACATCTGATCTCTTCTCTCGCGGAAACACGGCACGGCACGCTGCGAACCGCAGCGTGCCGTGCTTTCTTTTTTGGTCGCGTCGGTCCATCGCTCTGGAAGGCACAATTTCGAATTATGTCCCGCTCTCGCTGTGCGGCATGGGCAGACGGCACACCGCGCCGCCGTGCTTCTCCGCAATCTTCCTGATAATGCCCAGTTCGAGGCTGCCGCCGCCAAGTGTTCTTCCATGCGATGGATCTCCCGGAGCCTGCTGCAGTCCGAGGCGTTCCGCGGCAAAAGCCCCGTTCGTTGCAATGGGCGGAAAAATCTGTCGTTTTTTAAAAAATGGCAAATAATCGCGAATATCTTGTGAGAGTGCTTGCCATTCGGGGATTTTTCGGCTAAAATAGCATTTGTTGCGGCATTCTTAGAGCCGCAGGACGGGGGGATTCGGCATGAAAAATCAGGAGCTCTGGGAAGAGGCCGCGGCATTCCATGGCTGCGAATGTCCCGCGCTGGCGATCGGGTTTCGTGCCGTGACCTATGTGATGGAACAGTTTGGCCTTTCCTGTACGGGACAGCACCCGATCGTGTGCATTGCGGAGTCCTTCTCCTGTGCGATCGACGCCATCCAGGCCATTTTCCGCTGCACGCTCGGCAACGGAATGCTGCAAATTCAAAACCAGCACCGGATCGCGTTTCGCTTCTGCCACACACGTCTCCAGCGGAGTATTCTTCTCGTCCTCCGCCCCTCGGCGCTGCCGAATCCCGCGACGGTCGAAGACGTTCTGAAGCTGCCGATCCATCAGCTGTTCAACATCAGCACCTTCAGTGAGGTTCCGGTCAGCTCGCCCAACTGCTTTCTCTCGTCCTGCTGCCCCGTGCGACGTCCTGGCGAGGCGCAGCAGCGCGACATTCCGCGTCCGCCAGACAAAAAGCAGTCTCTCTATCGCCGCGGCTACGACCGCGACTGGTAAGAAAAAAGCCCCGGGGTCTCCCGGGGCTTTTGGCATCACAGAAAGAATTTTTTGTGCAGCGATTCCCGCAGCGAACGGCAGGACGCCGCCACCAGGAGCATCGCGCCGAACAGCACAAAAACTGCCAGCGGATAGATCGACCAGATCAGCTTGTGCCGGATGGCAAACGTCAGGTTGAGGAGGTACTCCATCACCGGCATGAACACGCCCAGCGCCACCATCGCGCCGCCGTAGACAAAAAAGCGGCCGCGCCGAACATAGCGTCTCAGCGCGATGACCGCCGTGACGATCAGCCCAAGGCCGCCCACCACGGGGAAGGCAAACGGCAGAAACCAGCGTCCTCCCGTCTTGAGATCGATATAAAGGAGATACGCACTCACCACCGCGAAATCCGCCGGGACAAAGATCACCGGATTCGGCGAATGGAACCAGAGCGGCAGCACAAAGACAACATAGCAGGTCAGGATCGCGCATGCCGCATAGCCCGACCAGGTGATGCCGCCGTTAATGCGCCAGTCGCACAGGAGCGTGATGACCAGCGCGAGGGAAAAGAACGACGTCAGCACGAACAGAAGACCCGCGCGGCTCACCGGCTCCTCCGGGCTGCGCGTGTCGGGCGGAAACGGCTTTTCGCCGCTGGGCCGCTCGAGCTCCGGATGAAAAACGACGGTGCCGCACAGCGGACAGCGCGTTTCGCTGTCGGCCAGCTCCACGCCGCAGTTGATACAATACATATGACTTCTTCCTTTCTGCACGGACAGGTTCAGCGCTGATTGCTCTCCACCTTGACGCGGAGGCGCAGCTGGCGAAACACCTCAAACAGATGCAGCTCCAGATCGGGCTCCCGGATATTGCGGATGAGGTTGAGATAGAGCGTGTCGCCGTAAGACAGGACGCCGCAGTTGTGCGGCGCGCGAGCCTGCACGCCGATTACGAAATCCATCCGCGCAACATAGGGCAGCATCGTCTCGGGCAGCCGCACCGCACCGAGGTTTGACAGACACAGACAGGACTTGCGCTCCCCCACGGCTTCGAACACTGCCTTCATGGCCACGTTTTTGAGAAACAGCGGCATGACCTTGAGCAGCAGCGCGCGCTCGCTCCCCACGTTCGCCGCGATCTTGGTACGCATCTGCTTGGCGGTAACCTCCAGTCCCATGCGGTGGTGCACGGCGGAGCAGATCTCCTCAAACGTATATTCGCCCAGCCGGGGGTCGACCTCCGGCGTGACAAAGAGGGCAAAGTTGCGGAGCGTTGCGCTCGGAAACAGCCTTCGGAGGTTGACCGGCAGCAGCACCTTGACGCTCCTGCGGTGGAGCCGCGAGGGAACCTTCTCCGCCTGGAGGTTCAGAATGGCCCACATCATCGCCGCGCAGAGAAACTCGGTCACGCTGACGTGGTATTCGTGCGCGCGCTCGAGCACCTGCGGCACGGAGAGCATCATCGTCGTCAGGTTCAGGAACCCGCCCTCCTCTCGCGTGCCGGAGAGATGGTAGGCGGTCGCCTCGCGCCGACTGGCGCGGACGTCGCCGCTGTATTTGAGGAAGCTGTCCTCCAGCTCCGCCTCCTGCGGCTCTTCAAGCCGGCCGAGCACGCCGTCCGTTGCCGGGATGCACAGGCCGTATTTTTGCGTCAGATATTCGGCGATGAGCGTCTTGAGCAGGATCATCGCACCATTGCCGTCCGTGATGCCGTGAAAAATCTCGATGGCAATTCGATTATGGTAAACCAAAACGTGGAAACAGCAGCGGCGCAGCTCACCGAATGGTTCGTGCGCGAGCGGATAGCTTTTTTCTTTCCGGACAGGCGGGGCCTTGGTGATCTGCTCGAGGTAGTACCAGAAAAGGCCGCGCCGCAGCCTCACCGCCATCGAGGGGAAACGCCGCACCGTTACGTCCAGCGCAGACTGGAGCGTCTCGATGTCCACGGGATCGCGGAGCGTTGCGGAGACACGGAAGAAGTTGTTCCAGTTGCGCCGCCGCGCGGCGGGATAGATCTTCGCGGCATTGTCCAGCCGCATCCAGCGGAGCTTTCGCTCGGCGGACATATAGTGGTCGAGGAAGCGATTGATTCCGTCGAAATCCGACTCGTTCTCATTCAGATGGTAGAGAACGTACGCGTGCCATCGTTCAGGTGCAACGGTCAGGCTGCTCTTGCAGCCGCTCTTTAAGAGCTTTTCGTGCAGCCGGCGCGAATCGTCCAGCATGATCTCATCCCCGCCGACGAAGATCAGCGAGGGCGGCATGCCCGACAGGTCGCCCAGAAGCGGCGAGACGAGAGGATTTGTCTTGTCATCGGTGTAGCAGTCGGCATAAAAATCGAGCAGCTCCCTCGTCATGGACGGATCTAGGTCGCGGTTCGTCTGGTACGATTCCCCCGCCCCGGTCAGGTCGCTCCAAGGAGAGAGGGCAATCAGCCCGCAGGGCAGCGGCAGCTTCAGCTCCCGCAGCCGCAGGCAGAGCGCGTAAATGAGGCCGCCCCCCGCGCTCTCGCCGCAAAGCGTGATCTGATGGGCGTTGTAGCGCTTGGCGAGCAGATAGCGGTACGCCTCGAGCGCGTCGTCCAGCGCGGCGGGAAAGCGATGCTCGGGGGCGAGGCGGTAAGCCGCGCAGAACACGCGCGCGCCGCACATCGAAGCCAGCGTAGCTCCGAATCCCTTGGCATAGTCCAGATTGCCGCAGGTGTAGCCGCCGCCGTGCAGATAGAGGATGACGCCCTGGCGGCGCTCGTCCTTGGGCATGATCCACGCGCCTTCGAAGGCCGGGAACGCGTGGTCGTGGATGATGACGTCCTTTTTATGGATTGCCTCCATCAGCTCGCCAAGCTTGTCCTGGCCCTTTCTGGTGGTTTCCAGCGAGCAGCTCGCCACGAACGGCTTGAAAAAATTCAGTTGTGAGCGGATCAGCTTAGCCGGAAATCCCATCGCGCAGCCTCTTTTCCACGAATTGAAATCATTGTATCACGCGCGCCGGAAGAAGTAAAGCGGCGGCGTACTCCCTTATCCTGTACAAAAAACGCCGCGGTATCCGAACGGATACCGCGGCAAACCGTATTTACGGGTTCATCATAACGGCTTTGACCGCCGTTTCGTGGTCGCTGAGGAATGCGGTGATACCATCCGGTGTCTTTTCCAGTGGGAACGTGTGGGTGATAAGCCTGCGTACGTTTACGATGCCCGCCTTGAGCAGGTCGAAGCACTGCGGAAAATACAGCGCGGGGATGGCGTTGGAGCCTCTGATCTGAAGTTTATTCAAGTGTACCACGTTCGAGTCGAAGGACACAACGGCATCCGGGCCGTAGCTGATGCCCAGAAACGCCACAATGCCGCCGACCGTGCAGAGCCGGGTCGCGAGGTCGATGGTCTTTGGCGGAGTCGTCACCAGAACGCGCTCCACACCGCCGCGCGGGAACGGATGCTTCGTGAGATCTTCCTTGTCCGAGAACAGGATCTCATCCGCGCCATAGTCGAGCGCGAGCTGCGCCTTTTTGGCGTTATGCGCGTGATCGACGGCGTACACATGGCGCGCACCGGAGGCTTTCGCCATCTGCATGGCCATCAGGCCGATCGCGCCGCAGCCCATGACGACCACGTCGTTGCCGAGCTTAATATCCGCCGTGAGGATCAGATCGGCCGCGACGCCCATCGGCTCGAGGAAGCAGGCCTCCTCATCCGGGATGCCGTCGAACGGCACACAGAGGACGGCGGGCACGATGGTCTTCTCGGCAAAGCCCATGGCCGTATGGCGCATATCCATATAGCTTGGGCCCTTCGTGTCCCAGTCGGGACGGCCGTTCAGCGCCACCTCGGAGAGCGGATTGAAGGTAGAGGTCTCGATGACCACGCGGTCGCCGGTCTTGACATTGGTCACGCCCGCGCCAAGCTTCTCCACCACCCCCGCGAACTCGTGGCCAAAAGGCTGCCAGTCCTCGGCCGCGTAGGAGGCAAGGATTTTGTCGTGTCCGCAGAAGCCGCAGGCTTTTACGCGGACGACGACTTCGCCGGCCTCCGGCTCGCGGAGATCCACGTCACGGATTTCAAACTGATTATGTGCTTTCAGATACGCCGCTTTCACAGCGATCACTCCTTTCTGAGTTGAGGACAGCCTGTCCTGCCGGTTTTATTTCGCAGCGGGGTACTCGTTGCAGAGCAGACGGTACGGCGCCTCGTCCTCCTCGATCGCGGGGAAGCGGCCGGAGGGCGGGTTAAAGCGGTTATCGGTGTTGTCGTCGTTGCACTGGCTGACCTCGCCGAGCAGTACAGGACCGGTACCCGGTTCCACGGAGAAGTCGTGATACATGAACTGGCGGACGTAAATGCTGTCGCCCGGGGTCAGGCGAACCTGCGTGCCGGCAGGGACATAGCGGCAGTAGCCGTCGGTCTGCACGAGTACGTCTCCCTTGTAGTCGATGGACTCATCGGGCAGCGAGTTGTAGACGCGGATGAGCACGTTGCCGCCGCCGCGGTTGATGATGTCCTCGGTCTTGTGCCAGTGGAAATGGTTCAGGGCGTATTGACCCTCGCGGAGGTAGAGCAGCTTTTCCGCGTAAACCTTCGGGTACTTCTCAACCATGTTGCGGTTGCCGTTGCGGATGGTGATCAGGGAGAAACCGACCTTATTGAAATCCCCCTGGCCGAAGTCAGTGATGTCCCACCCGAGCATGCACTCGCGGACTTCGTCGTACTCATGTCCGAGGGTCTGCCACTTCTCCGGCGTAAAGCCGCAGAACGGAGGCAGGTAGCAGCGGTACTTCTCACACATCGCTTCAAGCTCTTTCAGAGCTATATTAATTTCAGAACGTTTCATGGTTCAGTCTTCCTTTCCGTGATCCCAGCTCTCAAGAGCTGTCCTTATGTTTTCCAACGGTACCTCGCGGCCGACCTCACACTGACCGATCAGCCCTCCGTTCCGCCACAGTTTTTCCTTCATAACTGCCGCTTTCTCCCGAATCTCCTCCGGGATACCGAACGGCATGGTGCTCTGGCGGCTCAATTCGCCCCAGAACGTAATTTTCCCGGCATATTTTTCCGAGATCTCATCGAGATCCATGCACCAAAGCTGCGAATTGATCGCCTTAACGCCCATCTCGATATACTCGGGATACAGCTCACTGATATGGCCGTCCGAATGAACAAATACCATTTTACCCGCCTTTGTGACGCGGTCAATCAGGTCCTTATACATGGGCTTGAAGATCCTCCGCCACACCTCGGGGTTAATGAGAAGATTTCTCTGGCTTCCCCAGTCGTCGCCGATAACGATGGCATCGGTATCCTGTGTCATCCAGCAGTCGATATAGGCGCGGTAGAAGTCCCATACAAACTGCCGAAGCCGATAGAGCTCGTCGGTCTCGAGCGCAATGTCGCAGTAGAGGTTTTCCACACCGCGAAGGAACTGCATTCTTTCAAACGGATTCATCCAGCCGCCGATCACAAAGCAGCCGGACTTTCTCGCGGCCCTTATGCGCGCGGCAACCGCGTCCTTTTCGGTATCCCAGCGTTTCCGGAGCGTCTCCAGCGGCGCGTGGTACGCAGTCAGGGCCTCGTCCTCCCCCAGCAGGCTGTCCTTGATCTCGCCGATTACGCCGGGATTGATGTTCGTCCAGGTACAGCCCCAGAAATCGGTGAATGTCCCCCTCTGGTAGACCTCGGGGTCAGCTCCCGTTTCGCAGGGGCCCACAACGGATTGGATATCACGGGGATGCGATTCCAGAAGTTTCTCAAGTTCTTCGCCGTACCGCATCCGGCAGGCAGGAAGGATCCAGAGATCGACCGGCACCCGGTCGGGCGCTTCAAAATTCAGTGTCCTCAGGACTCGTTCTTTCCCTGTCATAGCAGCCCTTTCTAGTATGGGAGCCTCCGTGAGGAGGCTCCCTGACAAATGCTATTTACTACGCCTTTGCATTGCTCTGGAAGGTAGCCATCAGAACAGCGAACGCCATAATGAGGCCGCGGACGACATACTGCGCGTAGATATCCACGTTCAGGATGGTCATGGCATTGATGACGACGCCCATGAAGAGAACGCCCATAAGGGTGCCCCAGGGCTTGCCGATGCCGCCCATCATGCTCGTGCCGCCGATAACGACGGATGAAATGACGTCAACTTCCCAGCCTTTGCCGAAGCTGTAAGAGCCGGAAGCAACCTGCGCGGAGTGCATAAACGCGGCAAGCACGCACATGACCTGCACTGCGGAGAATGCGATGATCTTCGTCTTAAAGACGTTGATACCGGAAAGACGGGCGGACTCGGGGTTGCCGCCGACGGCGTAGACCGCGCGGCCGGTGGTGGTGTAGGTCATGAGCAGATGCGCGAGCAGGAAGATCACGATCAGGATGATCGCCGGAACGGGGACGACGCCGACCGTTCCGACGCCGATCTTCAGGAACCAGCTCGGGAAGGCGTTCGCGATCGGGAAGCCCTGGCAGATCATGCCGGCCAGGCCGTACATCAGGTTCAGAGTGGCCAGCGTGACAATGAAAGCCGGCATATGGAACTTATGCTCGGCGATGGCATGAAGAATGCCCATCACTACAGCGACGACCAGCGAAAGGAGAATGCCGATCAGGCAGGCCACGGTAACGCTGACACCCGCGGCACCGGGCAGATCGCGGCAGAAACGCGCGACGATGACGCCCGCGAGAGCGACCTGAGAGCCGATGGACAGGTCGATCTGGCCCGCGATGATGACCATCGTCATACCGAAGGCGATAACGCCCTTGAGCGCCTGATTGCGGAAAATATTCATGACATTGCTGACCGTCAGGAAGTTCTGGCTGGCAATACTCATGGCGATCACCAGCAGGATCAGCAGGATCTCAATAATATGGTCAAGAATGACGTTCTTTACTCTGTTCTTATTCATTTCTGCTCATCTCCCATGCTCAGTGCATACAGTTGATTGATATTGATATCCTCGGGACGGACTTCGCCGATGAGCTGTCCTTCCTTCATGATGAGGATGCGGTTGCAGACCTCGAGCAGCTCCTCGAGCTCGGATGAAACAAAGATCGTGGAAACGCCGTGGCGGGACTGCTCCCACATGATCTCGAAGATCTGCTGCTTGGCGTTGACGTCGATGCCGCGGGAAGGTTCGTCATAGAGCATGATGGAGGGCTCGGTGTTCAGCCAGTTGCCAACAACGACCTTCTGCTGGTTGCCGCCGGAGAGGCTGCTGACCGCCGCGGTGATACTGGGGATCTTGATGTCCAGCTCCTTCACCTGCCGGTCGGCCGCGGTGATGCGTTTCTGCTTGTTTTCGATCCAGCCGTTGGAGGTCTTGTCCATGCTCGCGTAGCAGAGGTTGTCGCGGATGGAGTGTATCAGGAACAGGCCTTCCTTTTTGCGATCCTCAGGCGTCAGGCCAAGGCCGAGTTTTTTCATGGAGATGGGGGAAGCGTGGCGGGGTGCCTTCCTGCCATTGACATAAACCTCGCCGCCGTCGTAGGGATCTGCACCGAAGATGGACTTGAGTAGCTCCGTGCGGCCCGCGCCGAGCATACCGGCAATGCCGAGCACCTCACCCTTGTAGAGCCTGAAGCTGATGTCGTGGAATTTATTCTTCCGGCTGAGGTTCCTGACCTCCATGATGACTTCGCTGCCCGCCTGAACATCCTCGGGGCGCTGACGGATCTTCGTCTCGCCGAACATCATGCTGATGATCTGCGCATTACTGACATCGGCCGTCTTGACCGTTCCGATGAACTGACCATCGCGCAGAACCGTGATGGTGTCGGTGATCTGCGGAACCTCGTGCAGCTTATGGGAAATGTATATAATGATGATATCCTGTTTTTTCAGCTCACGGATAACATTAAACAAACATTCAACTTCACTCGATGCCAGGGATGACGTGGGCTCGTCCAGCATCAGAACCTTGGGATTGTAGCTCATGGCCTTCGTGATCTCAACGACCTGGCACTGCCACATGCTCAGGCGGGAAACGATCTGCTTGGGGTCGATCTCGACACCCATTTTACCCAGAAGTTGGCTTGCCATTTCATTGGCTTTTTTCCAGTCGATCATCTTCCCCTTCTTGGGCATGCGGCCCAGGAAGATGTTCTCAGCCACGGTCAAGCTGGGCACAAGGCTCATTTCCTGATACACCGTTGCAAAGCCCTTTGCGTTGGCCTCGCTGGTGGAATTAAACTGCAGCTTTTCATTATCCAGGAAGAAACTGCCGGAGGTGGGCTGGATGGCGCCGGAAAAGCACTTGACCAGCGTCGATTTACCCGAGCCGTTTTTCCCGAGCAGCGCGTTGACCTTGCCGCTCTCGAAAGAAACGGATACGTCGTCCAGCGCGAGGCAGCCCGGATACTGTTTCACGATATGTTCGGTGCGCAAAACGCTCATTTTATCTCAACCTTTCCAATCACGCCCGCTGATTCGGGCGCAATGCGTCCGACAGGCGGAAAGGGAGAATCCCCCGAAGGGAATTCTCCCTTTGCTCATAGACTCTTCAGTTTTGCGGGATCGAAATTACTTGATCTCAGCAAAGCCCTGATCCACACGCCACTTGTTGACGGCGCCCTTGTCCTGGTTGGAGAGAACGATGCCGTCCAGGTAGGTGCACTTGCCCTTGGTGGCGGAGTAATCCTTGCCCTCAAGAGCGTTGATCAGAGCAGTCATGGACTTGTAGCCCTGGCCGTACGGATCCTGCGCGACGACGCACTGCAGCGGGCTCTTGTCGTCGAGAATCATGCTGGAGATCTGGTCGGAGCCGTCATGGCCAAAGACCAGAACCTTGTCGGACAGGCCGGCATTCTGCACAGCCATAACGGAGCCGATGGTGCCGCCGTCGTTCACGGCGATGATGACGTTGATTTCGGGATGCGCGGTCAGCATGGCGGAAGCAGTCTCAAGCGCGGTGTCCTGCAGCCAGGCATCCTGGTTGGCAACCTCGGTGAACTTGACGCCGCCGTCGGTCAGAGCGGTCTCATAACCCTTGACTCGGTTCTGGGAGTTGTCGGGGAGCAGAGACTTGAACTGCACGATGCCGAGCTTCACTTCGGTGTCGCCCATTTTCTTCTTGATGATCTTAGCGGCTTCGGTACCGGCCAGATAGCAGTTGTTGTAATCGTTGGAGGTGAAGCCGGCGACGATGAAGTCAGCGTCCTTCAGGTCGATGTTCGTCAGGGCGATCTTCATGCCCTTCGCATCGGCAGCCTTCAGAGCCGCGACAGAAGCATCGCCGTTGAGCGGAGCGATGGCAAGGCCGTTCACGCCCTGCGCAAGATACGTGTTGATGAGCTCGGTCTCTTTCGCCTGGTCGTTGTTGGTGTTGTCGGTCAGGCACTTCTTGACGCCGGCGTCCTTGGCGGCATCCTGGTAACCCTTGGTGAGCATGTTCATGAACTGGTCATCCTGGAAAACGATACCGGCGACAGTGATGTCGGCGGCAGCCTTGCCGGTCGTGGAAGCGGCGGCAGCGGTGGTATCGCCGGCGGCGGCGGTCGTGGTCTCTGCGGCAGCGGCGGTCGTGGTCTCTGCGGCGGCGGTCGTGGTCTCTGCGGTGTCCTTCTTGGACGAGCTGCACGCGACCATGGCAAATACCATGCAAAGTGCGAGAAGCAGGGCGACTACTTTTTTCATTTTTGTTCCTCCTAATTCATATGGATGAATATTATATATTACAGAGGCAGTGGACAGCCTCATGTAATCTGCTCAAAGTCCGACGCGATAAGGTCTGGGGTAAAGGTATTGAGTGCCTGGACAACGGCGCCCTTGGCAAAGGTAAGGCTGCCGAAGCTGGCCTCGATCACACGGATCTCGCTGCAATGGCGAGGGTAGCTCTTGGCGCGGATGTGTTCCCGGACAAGCTGCACAAGCTGCGGACTCATCGGCGGGAGCGTTCCGCCGAGTACGATCAGCTCGGGCGAGCAGAGGTTGATCACATTGCCGAGCGCGATGGAAATATAGGCGGCCGCCTGCTTCACCACATGCAGGCAGACCTCGTCTCCCTGCTCGCTCAGGCGGAAAATGTCCGCGAGTTTCAGGGATTCGGCGTCGAAGCCGGCCGACACATGGCCGTTCACATTCATTTTATAGAGCTGGCGCGCACGATTGACAAGCGCCTTGCCGGAAACCATCGCCTCGAGGCAGCCGTAATTGCCGCAGGTGCATTGAATGCCCGCCGGATCGACGGTCGTATGGCCGATCTCGCCCGCCCCATCACAGAAGCCGTGCAGCACGTTGCCGTTGGAGATCATACCGCCGCCGACACCGAGCTTGAAGAGGCTGAGAAAAAACGCGGTTTTGTACCCGGCCGCCGCGCCCAGGTAATACTCCGCGAGCACGGCCGCATTCGTCTCGCGGTCGCAGCAGACGGGAAAGCCGAGGCGTTTTTCAAGGATGTCCTTGATGGGAACGTTATTCCAGTCGGGAAAGTTTGGCGGGTTGATCATCACGCCGCGCTCCGAATCGAGCGGGCCGGGCAGCGCCATGCCCATTCCGAGCACGCGGCTTCTCTCCACGCCTGACTCTCGCAGCCCCCGCTCCACGGTCTCCACAAGCTTGTCGAGGATCGCCTCGCATCCGTCATAGGAGGAGATGGCGGTCTGTACGCAGCTGATGAACTCTCCGTTGAAGTTGCTCACGCCGACCGTGATTGCTTCGGTGTTCAGTTCCGTTCCCAGCACAAAGGCCGCGTTGGGATTGACACTCAGAAGCAGCGCCTTACGGCCCTGCGATGGCCCGCCGGCAAGTCCCGCGCGGACGAGGATTCCAGCGTCCATCAGCGCGTTCGTGATGTTGATGACGGAAGCGGTCGTAAGTCCGACCTTCTGCGTGAGCTCCGTGCGGGAGATCGGCGCATTCTGCTGTACCGTCTTGATGATCAGCATCACGTTATAATTTTTCATGACCTGACTGTTTATTCTACGCATATCATGCAACCTTGTAAAAATCAATTAAATAATATGTAGTGCATCTTTCCCAGTGCGTTCGCATTATAGCACCGTTTCTTGTGAAATTCAAAGGTGTTTTTCCTTTTTTATTATATTCAATTTAATTTTAAAGCATTTTCGTATAGCTATCCAAATTTGTTCTTCTGTTTTTGTTGGAAATGAAGTCGTTCTTTGTCATAATTTACCTGACGTTTTTTTCCTATTTTAACCTGCTGGCCGGGCGGCTCTGTTTTAAGCCCTGTTTTCTGTCTCATCCTACCACGCAGCGGGCGGAGGAACGGGCGAAAAACAGGGTTTACAAAAACCATCTGAAAAAAGAGCGTTCGTAAGGAGCGCCGTCTCCATGCCTCTCCGCGAACGGCGCTTCTTCCCTTCGGCCGCGCGGGGTGGTCAAATCCCGGCCGGGCAGTCGCGCGCGGCGTTCCGTAAAGCCGCAGGCAGCCTTCTCGCGACAAAAAACGCCGCCGCATAGCCGCGGCGGCGTAATTCTAGGCCAGGATGGCGTCCGCGCTCTCGCGGACGATGGTTTCCAGCTGCTGTCGCTTCTTTTCGATCTCGGAAGCAAGACGGAACTGTGCGGCGGCCCGGTCGAAATTGTGACCCGGCCGGTGCGCGGCGAAATAGACGTCGCCCTCCAGATAATCGGCCAAAAACCGTGTGCCGAGCTCCAGCGAGATTACCCACGCGCCCCGCACCAGATTCTCCAGCTCCACGCCCGTCAGGCTCCTGCCGCATGCGGCGAGAAAGCCCTCCGTGTAGGTACGGAACATTGTGGGATCGACGGTGACGCGGCTGAGATCCCGCTCGTCCTCCGGCGCGGTGGACGCGCCGAAGCGCACCGCATCGCCGAAATCGAGCACCGAGAGGCCGGGCATGACCGTGTCCAGATCCAGTACGCAGCGGGCCCTCCCGGTCTTGTCGTCCAGCAGGATGTTGTTGAGTTTGGTATCGTTGTGCGTCACGCGCAGCGGAAGCTCTCCCCGCTCGCGCATGACCGTCAGAGTGCCAGCCCGCTTCTCGCGCTCGAGCGCAAAGTCAATTTCGCGCCGCGCGGTTCGGGCAAGCCCGAGCGGATCCGCATCAATCACGCGGCGGAAGTTCTGGAACCTCTCCACCGTATTGTGAAAATTGGGGATTGTCTCATAGAGCGTGTCCGCCGGAAAACCGGACAGCTTCTCCTGAAAACGCCCGAACGCGGTCGCGCACTGATAGAAATCGGCCGGCGTTCTCGGCAGCTCGAGGCAGATACCGCCGCCAAGATAGCGGTACACCCGCCAGTATTCGCCTTCCGCGTCTACATGATAGTAACCGCCGTCCACAGTATGTACCAGCCGGAGGATCTCCTCCTCCGGGCCGGCAGTGCGGCTCAGGTACTCCGTCACGGCCGCTATGTTGGCGACGACCTGATCGGGATGATGGAACGCCACGCGGCTGATGCGCTGAAGGGTGTACTCCCGACCGGCATCCGTGTCGACATGATAGGTTCTGTTGACATGGCCCCGGCCCATCGGCTCGATCCGGATGGGCCGACCCTCGAGGTAAAAGTAACTCAGCACATCAAACAGCATAGTTTTCCCACATTTCCTCGGTTAATTGTCACGTTCCGGGTGCGGAAACGTCCACCAAAAGCAGTGACCCGTCCTTCCCGCTCTGGCTCAGCGCGTACCGGCGCTCCGAGCTGTCGGGCGCGGAGTAGGCCAGCACCAGATTCGGCATTCCTTCCGGGATGACGGTCGTCACAACGGCAGCATCCTCCGGGCCCATGGCGCTGCACGCGTACCAGAGGCGGCCTTCCGAGCAGGCCGTGACGCTCTCATTCCAGACGGCCTCGGAAATGCGGAGATTGCGCACAAGTCCCGTCGCGGTGAAAGCCACGGCCACGCCGCCCGCGTCCACCGTCAGCCGGTCGATTCGGAAACCGGTCAGTTTTGACGTTTCGGCGAAGCTCGCCCGGATCTCGCCCGCTGAGGCATCGCGAACGGGCTGAAGATATTCCGGCTTCAGGACGCCGCTCAAAAGCGTGTAGGGGATCGTGAATTTCAGGACGCCTGCCGCGCGCGGGGCCATGATATACTCATTGCAGAGCACCTCGAGCCCGTCCCCGGAGAGGTACCAGTCGTCCTCGTCGAGCAGGGTCTCGGCGGCCTCGGTGGCGTTGTCGTAGAGCTCGTCACCCCGTTCGCTCACCTGTCGTTTGAGCTCGCCCGTCACGACCGAGCGGAGCGCCTCCTCATTGTCAGAGAGCGTGGCGAGTGTCAGCCGCTCGCCGGTAGCGACATCAAAGGTGATGCCGGACATGGCGCTGTTCGGATGCGCGCCGCCGGTGCTGGAGACGTCCGTGCAGTTGAGGCTGACCACCGCGCTGTCCACACGGCCCGCGCCGTAATAGCGCCAGATACCGTAAGGCGTCCATGCTTCGGCGGAATCGCCGCTCTGCCTGTCCTCTTTCGCCCACTCGACGTACTGCGCACCGTCCTGCATCAGGGCGGCGGAACGCTGATCGAGCACTTCGTTGACCGCAGCAGAGGCGGCTGGATCGCCGTCGATGTCGACGGACGGCTGAGAAATGTCCCAGTTGAGCAAAACATCGCCGGTCTCGTCCTTTTCCGCCTTCTGGGTGCGCTGCACCGTGACCGACACGCGGCCGCGTTCCGCGGCACGGCCGGCGGTTGTTTCCTGCGCAGTGGACGCGGGGGCGGCGGACGTCTCGCTCTGCGTGGTCGTCTGCGCGGTCGTCTCGGCCTGCGTCCTCGTGGGCACAGACGGCTCGGGCTCCTGCCCGGCGCAGGCAGTCATCATGAAAAAGCAGGCCGCGAGACACGCGGCGGCAAATCGTCTCATACGCAATCCTCCACAGCCAGCCGACATCGCGGCGGTTTTCGGTGATCGTTACAACGCATATCATACCATGAACTGCCTTTAAGTCAACGCAATCCCCACTATTTTGTGGATTTCGACGGAAGCTCCGCCGCCCGGCGCACCTCGCGCAGCGGCATCTGCTCCCGCCGCGCCGCGGCGGCCAGATCCTCGTATTCCGCCTTTTCCCGGCGGACGCCGTAGCCCTCGGCACGCTTGACGCGGACGGGACCGCAGGGCGTCTCATCTGTCGTCTCCTCCCGGCGCAGCAGCCATCGGCGGCAGAGCGTGCTGCGGACGCCGAGCGTTGTCGTATGGCGGAACAGCAGGGCTGCGAACCGCTCCTCCTCCTCCTCCCGGCACAGGCAAGTCAGCAGGACGGCCGGGCGGCCCTTCTTCATGATGATCGGCGCCGTCCACACATCCAGCGCGCCCGCGGCAAGCAGCTCCTCGGCGGCAAAGGCAAGCTCCTCGCCGGTCATGTCGTCCAGATTGCAGCAAAGTTCCGCAGCGGTGTCGCGTCTTTCTTCGTCCATCGTTTCCCTCCTCCGCTCAGCGGGCCTTCAGGCTGAGCGTCACTCCGCCGAACAGCGGCGCGAGCGCCGACAAAATCTCTTCCCGGCGCGCGAGTACCTCCGGCATCTGTTCGGCAGGCAGCTCCAGGCGGCATCCGTCCGCCGTCACACGGACGCGCAGGTCGCTCAGGCCGAGGCCGAACAGGAAATTCTCCGCCCGCTCCACGCGTGCGAGCGCGTCCGCCGTGATCGCCATACCCGTGGGAATGCGCGTGGCGAGGCAGGCGTAAGCGGGCTTGTCCCAGGTGAACAGCCCGGCCTCGCGCGAGAGGCGCCGGATCTCCGGCTTTGCCAGACCGCACAGGCGGAGCGGCGAGAGCACGTGCAGCTCCCGCAGCGCGCGCATCCCGGGACGGTCGTCCGCGTCATCCGAGGCGTTCGTTCCGTCCAGCACCAGCGTATACCCGTCCGCCGCCGCGGCGGACAGAATTTCGCCGAAGATTGCACGCTTGCAGAAATAACAGCGGTCCGGCGGGTTCTCCGCCACCCGCCCGGCCGACAGCGCGCTCCGCTCGAGCACGCGGAGCTTCACACCCAGCCCGCGCGCGAGGCGCCCCGCGTCCTCCTGCTCAAAGGCGGGCTGAAATTCCGTTTTTACATAGTACGCCGTCACATCCGCGCCGCTTTTGCGGGCGGTGTACAGCAGGTACGACGAGTCCGCGCCGCCCGAAAACGCGAGCGCCGCCGACGGATGACCGGCAAAAAATTCTGTCAATGTCATGCTGGTTTCCTCCCAAAACACCTTTTCATCATACCGTTTCTCGGCAAAAAATGCAACTGCGGAAAACTCGTCGATTTATTGCGTGACAACACCGTTGCCGCGTGCTATAATTCAGTCGATAAACTAAACATGCCCGCTGGGCCTGAGGAGGAATCCACCATGTCTGATTTTTCTGCCGGGTTTGCCCGCGTCGACGTCACGCCGCCGCTCGGCATCTCGATCAACGGATATTTTTTCGACCGCTTTGCCGACGGCGTGCTCGACCCGCTGGAGGCCAACGCGGTTGCCTTCTCCTGCTCGGGTGAGCGTGCGCTCGTACTCGCGCTGGACAACTGCGAGATCGACCAGGACACGATGGACGGCTTCCGCCGCCGCATCTCCGCCGACTGCGGCCTGAAGGAAGAGGCGATCTTCCTCCACACGACCCACACGCACGTCGCGCCCTTCGTGGGCCACGACGCTGTAGAGAAGACCAAACACGGCGAGCCGGAGTATGAGGCGTATCTTGCGCGCAAGCTCTCCACCGCGGCCGCGCTCGCGCTGGACGATCTGAGCCCCGCGCGGCTGGGCTGGGCTGTCGGACAGGCTCCGGGCATTTCGTTCCTGCGCCGCTTCCGCATGAAGGACGGCTCCATCCAGACGAACCCCGGCGTGGGCAACCCCGACATCGCCGAGCCGATCGGCACGGTGGACGAGCGCGTGAACGTGCTGCGCCTGGTGCGGGACGGCGCGCCGGAAATCGTCATAGCGAATTTCGGCGTCCACCCCGACACGGTCGGCGGCTGCAAGCTCACGGCGGACTACCCCGGCTTCTTCCGCCGCACGCTGGAAGCCGCGCTGCCCGGCACGCGCGCCGTCTTCTTCAACGGCGCGCAGGGCGACGTGAACCACGTCAACGTCAGCGCGAAGGACGGCGGCATGAACGGCCTCGAGTATCAGGAGTTCGACCACGTCTACCGGGGCTACGAACACGCCGCGCACATGGGCCGCGTCCTCGCGGGGAGCGTTCTTCAGGTCTTTACCAAAGTGAATTTTATCACGGTCTCGTCGCTCCGCAGCGCGCAGCTGACCGTGGAGCTGCCCTCCAACATGCCCTCGGCGGAGGAGCTTGTCACAGCGAACCGCTATGTCGCGCTGCACAGCGCGGGCCGCGACTGCGACATTCCCTTCCGGGGCATGGAGCTGACCACCGCTGTGGCCGAGGCGATTCGCATGAAGCAGCTCGAGCACGGCCCGGCCGCTTTCCCCATCCGGCTGAGCGCCGTGGCGGTCGGCCCGATCGCGTTTCTCGGCATCCCGGGCGAGCCGTTCACGGGCGTCGGTCTTGCGATCAAGGTCGGCTCGCCGTTTACTCTCACTCTCCCCTGCTGCCTGACAAACGGCTCGGAGGGCTATTTCCCGATGCAGGAGGCCTACGATGAGGGCGGATACGAGGCCCGGTCGAGCTGCTTCAGGCCCGGCGTGGCTGAGATCCTCGCGAAAAAGAGCCTGGAACTGCTGCAAAGTCTTCATTGAAACAAACAAAAGCGGGCGCCCCAAAGGACGTCCGCTTTTGTTTTCCCAAGGAAAATTTATGAGGATGGAAGGGATCAGGCATAGATGGGGAAGCGCTTGCAGATGTCGTTCACGATCTCACGGACTTTGTCGGCGGTGCCTTCAAAGTCGGAAGCGGTCATGTAGATGCAGTCTGCAATCTGCTTCATTTCGTCCGGCCCCATGCCGCGCGTGGTGACGGCCGGGGTGCCGATGCGGACGCCGGAGGCCACGCTGGGCTTTTCCGGGTCGTTGGGGATGGCGTTCTTGTTGACGGTGATATAGACCTCGTCCAGCTTGGTCTGGAGCTCCCTGCCCGTGATGTGCAGGGGCCGGAGGTCGGCGAGCATCAGGTGATTGTCCGTGCCGCCGGAGACCAAGTCGAAGCCATGCGCGAGCAACTCATCGGCGAGCGCTTTGGCGTTGGCGACGATATTCTGCGCATAGGTGCGGAACTCGGGCTTGAGTGCCTCACCCAGGCAGACAGCCTTGCCCGCGATGACATGCATCAGCGGGCCGCCCTGCGTGCCGGGGAAGACGGCGGAGTTGATCTTCCTGCGGAACTCCTCTTTGCCCATGATGAGGCCGCCGCGCGGGCCGCGGAGAGTCTTATGGGTGGTGGTGGTGACGATATCGGCGTAGGGCACCGGATTCTGGTGCATCCCCCCCGCGACAAGGCCGGCAATGTGCGCCATGTCCACCATCAGCAGCGCGCCGTTTCGGTGCGCGATGTCCGCAAATTTCTCAAAGTCGATCGCGCGCGGATAGGCCGAAGCGCCCGCCACGATCAGCTTGGGGTGATGCTTTTTCGCCAGATCCTCGATCTGGTCATAGTCGATGCGGCCCGTTTCCGGATCGACACCGTAAGGGATGAAGTGATAATACTTGCCCGAGACGTTGGCGGTGCAGCCGTGCGTCAGGTGGCCGCCGTTCTCCAGACTCATGCCGAGGACGGTATCGCCAAGATTCAGCAGCGCGACGTAGACGGCCGTGTTGGCCTGCGCGCCGGAGTGGGGCTGCACATTGCAGAAGTCCGCGCCGAAGAGCCGCTTCGCGCGCTCCATGGTGAGGTTCTCGAGCACATCCACATAATCGCAGCCGCCGTAATAGCGCTTGCCGGGGAGACCCTCGGCGTATTTGTTGGTGAGGACGGAGCCCATGGCCGCGATGACGGCCTGCGAGGCGATGTTTTCGGACGCGATCAGCTCGATATTCCGCTTCTGGCGGAAGAGCTCCCCGCCCATGATCTCGGCCACTTCCGGGTCGAACCGGCGCACAAACTCGACGGATTCGCTGGCAACGTTGTTCATAACCTTCTCCTGTTTTCTGTGAAATAAAAAAGAGCTAAACCTAACGGTTCCGCTCATCGGGCGTCCAGCGCGCGATCCATTCCACACAGCATCAGAGAGAAGGAATGAAACGACTCTGTCCTTTTGCCTGAGAGATTCGGCTTTCGCCTTGCACCTTCGGCACCCATAAATGAGCTTCTCCAGAGTCCCCTAGGTCTTTCAGTCCTGTCCTTTCGGACTCCTGAGAGTATTACTCCTTCGGCTGGCCTGCGCCACTTTCCTGAAAAACTTCAAAGGGATATGAAATTTGCTTTATTATATTCGATTTTCTTCCCGGGTTCAATTAGCACTTTTCATAACTTTTTTGGAAGGTTTTTTTTTATTCGGACAAATTGCACAAAGCCGGCCGGCCGCCGGGGCGCTCAGCGAGCTTCCAGCAGGGCCTTGGCCTTTCTCGCCACGATGATCTCCTCGTTGGTCTCCACAACGTACACGCGCACGCGTGAGCCGGCCGCCGAGATGTCGTCCCCGGCGGAGGCGTTCCGGTTCTTCTCCGGATCGATCTCGATGCCGAGGCAGGAGAGGCCCTCGAGCGCGCCTGCGCGGACGTTCGTTCCATTCCGCCCGATGCCGCCGCCGAATACGACCGCGTCAAGCCCGCCCATCGCCGCGGTGTACGCGCCGATATATTTCTTAATGGAGTAGCAGTAGGAGTCGAGCGCGTTGCGGCAGTCCTGATTGCCGGCCGCGGCGGCTGCCTCCACGTCTCGCAGGTCGCCGGAAAGACCGCCGGACATGCCGAGGAAGCCGCTCTTTTTCTGAAGCAGCTCCTTGACCTCGCCGAGCGCCATGCCGCAGTGTTCCACGAGATAAAAGATCACATAGGGGTCCATGTCGCCGATGCGGTTGTTGTGCATGACGCCGCACTGGAGACCCAGGCCGAGGTTGGTATCCACGCTCTTCCCGCCGTCCACCGCGCAGATGGAACTGCTGCCGCCCAGGTGGCAGCATACGAGCTTCGCGTCAGTCCGCCCCAGCTTCTCCGCCGCCCAGCCCGAGAGGTACTCGAGCGACGCGCCGTGGAACCCGTAGCGCCGGATCTCGTACTTCCGCGCGAGCTCGGCGGGGATGGGATAGAGATACGCCTTCGGCGGCAGCGTGCGGTGGAACGCCGTCTCGAACGCGCCGATGAGCGGCGTACGGGGCAGCAGCTCGCGGAACTGGCGCACGGCGGCGATGTAGGGCGGGTTGTGCGCGGGAGCGACGGAGTTGAATGCAGCCATCGCCGCGAGCACATCCTCCGTAAGGTACTGCGTGCCGGAGACGGAACCGCCCTGCACGACCTTGAAGCCCACGCAGCCGAGCTCGGAGAGGTCGGAAATCACGCCGTCCGAGAGGGCTGACAGCATCCGTGAGATGGCTTCGCGGTGCGTCGGGAAAGCGTTCGCCTCCCGGCCGGATGCGCCGGTCAGGTCGTTTTTCCAGTAAAACTCGCTTTTCTCCGTGCCGACACGCTCGGCGCCGCCGTCGGCGAGCACGCGCTCTTCCGCGTCCATGTCGAAGAGCTTGTATTTCAGGGACGTACTGCCCACGTTGCAGATCAGAATTTTCATACGGTCTCTCCCCCGTTTGTTTTGCTCCATTATACTGGCTGTCCCGCGCGATTGCAACGGCGAAATCCTTATCGTTTCGACGGACTTCGGCATAGAATGCTGTGCAACCCGAAAGGAGGCTTGCTTTTTATGAACGAACCCAAAGATACCCCGATCGTCACATGCCCGACCGTGGGTTATCAGACCGCCGACGTCTGCGTGCCCGTCACCGTCACGCCCTATGCCACCACCGGCTCGCCGGTCACCAGCTGCTGCGGCGACCCCATCATCGTCGCCGGTCGAAAGACCTGCGACGGGACGAAAAACGGCTCCTGCATCTTCACCATCACGCAGCGCGTGTGCGTGGCGGTACCCGTCGAGTTTGGCGCAACCGCTGTGCCGGGCGACACCTATGTGGACTGCATCGGCTCCTCGGCCGACGAATGCGTCGACTGCAACGAGGCCGATGCCGTGTGATGTCTTCGCCCTTCGGAGGGCAGGACTGCGATCAGTTCGCCTGCCCCTGTGTTGATGTCTCCTTCCCGCTGGTCGTCTCTCCGGACGTGCGGCTGCGCGCCATCCGCGCCGAGGCGCTCGGGCAGCCGTCGGTCTCGTGTGCGAGCTGTGGCTGCTGCGGCTGTGAAGTTGTGGTGACGCAGCAGGTACGTTTGACCTTCTCCGTCCGCTTCGGCGTCTGCGCCGCGGCGGGGGGCGAGGTCGAGTGCGCGCCGTGCGGCTCTCCTCCCTGCCAAAACTGCCGGGACGGGACCATCTGAGTACGAGCGCCGGATGATTGAACAATCATCCGGCGCCTTGATTACGGCTTTGGGGGAAAACTCTCCCCGCGCAGCACATGCTCGCGGATATAACGGAACGTCTCCTTCTCCCCTCTATCCCGGAGCATTTCCAGAAGATAGACAAGCTTTTCCATTGTCTCGGGGTGCATGAGCGGCGTATCGTGCGCATGGTTGAGATAGTCGAGCGGGTCGGCGGGCGTGTAGTCCTTCCCGTGATAGGTCTTGCAGGCCGCGATGCGGTCCATACACATCTCCACAAGATAGTTCGTCGGCATCGGCACGGGTCCGTAGACGCGCGTCCCGGGCTTGAGATCCGTCCAGTATTCAAAGTGATGCTTGTTGCGGCCCTTATGGTGCATCCAGGCGAGAGAAAAGCCCCGCGCCTCACGCTCGGCCACGTTCGGGCTCTTGTTGCCGAGATAGTATTTCGCTCCCTCGCAAAACTCCGTGAACGAATATTTGGAAAGGTCGTGCGTCAGGCCCTGCCGGATCAGGCCGACCTGAAAGCACTCCTTCATTACGAGGAACCGGTGCTTATTGATTGTTTTGAGATGTCCCCAGATATGCATACCGCTCGACGCCTCCGCTTCTTTTTTACAGTATATCGCGTCGGCGTCAATTTCGCAACCGGTCAGTTTTTCCGTCCTCTCCGCGCGAAGCACGGGGAGCCGGCGCCCCGGCAAAACGGCGCTTGCTTCCCCGGCGGGGATATGCTATCCTGTTACCACGAAAAGGAGCGGTGTCCCATGAATTATGCGGCAATCAAGCCCTGCGATATTGCAAACGGCCCGGGCGTGCGCGTGAGCCTGTTCGTCTCCGGCTGCACGCACCACTGCAAGGGCTGTTTCCAGCCCGAGACCTGGAGCTTTGACTACGGAAAGCCCTTCACGGAAGAGACGGAGGATGAAATACTGCGGCTGCTGGAGCCGTCCTACATCCGCGGTCTCACGCTGCTCGGCGGCGAGCCGTTCGAGCCCGCCAACCAGGCGGCGCTGCTGCCGCTGCTGTGGCGTGTGCGCGCGGCTTTCCCCGAGAAGACGATCTGGGCCTTCACCGGCTACACGCTGGAGGCCGACCTGCTCGCCCTGCGGCTCGGCCCCGGGGAGATTACGGAGGAGCTTCTCTCCCTGCTCGATGTGCTGGTGGACGGGGAATTTGTGGAGGCGAAAAAAGATCTCTCCCTCCGCTTCCGCGGCTCCGCCAACCAGCGTCTGATCGACATGAAAAAAACGCTCGCCTCCGGCGCCGCGGTGTTGTGGGACGAGACGGAGTGAGGTGCAAAATGCAGATAATTCGATTTGTTCGCCTCGACCCCCGTGCCGAGGCCCCCTCCTACGGCTCCGCCTCGGCGGCGGGAGCCGACCTGCGCGCCTGCATGGACGCACAGGTGACGATCGCACCGTCGGAGACGGCGCTCCTTCACACCGGCCTTGCGGTGGAGATCCCCGAGGGCTGGGCCGGCCTTGTGTTCGCGCGCAGCGGCCTTGCCATGAAACGCGACCTCGCGCCGGCAAACAAGGTCGGCGTGGTGGACGCAGACTACCGGGGCGAGATCATGATCGCCCTGCACAACCACGGGCTGGAGCCCCGCACTGTGGAGCCCGGCGAGCGCATTGCGCAGCTCGTGCTCACGCCGGTGCTGACCGCCGAATTTGTGGAGGCTGACAGCCTCAGCGCCACTGCCCGCGGGGGGGGCGGCTTCGGCTCCACGGGAACAAAGTAAATAAACATGCCGCCCGGCCAGTTCTGGCCGGGCGGCACTTTTTCTCAGGGCTGGCCGTCGATGGTGGAGACGGAAAAGGAAATCTCCTCCAGCGTGCCGAGGAGCATCCGCACCGTGTCGAGCGAGGTGAACATGGTGATGTTGTTCTCGACCGCGCAGCGGCGAATGGCGTAGCCGTCCTGGTAGTGGACGCCGGAATTGATGGCGCGGGTGTTGATAATATAGCTCACGTCGCCCGCGCGGATGGTGTCGAGAATCTCCTCGCTGCCCTCGCTGAGCTTGCCGAGCGTCCGCACGCGGATGCCGTTGGCCTTAAGCACCCCGGCAGTGCCCACAGTGGCGGCGATGTTGAAGCCGAGGCGGTAGAACCGCCGCACGAGCGGCAGAACTTCTTCCTTGTCCTCGTCGGCGACCGTCACAACAACGGTACCGTGGTCGCTCACGCGCACGCCGGAGGCCTTGAGCGCCTTATAGAAGGCGCGGTTGAGATTCTCGTCGTAGCCGATGGCCTCGCCGGTGGACTTCATCTCGGGCGAGAGGTAAGCGTCGAGGCCTGCGATCTTGGAGAAGGAGAACGCCGGCACCTTGACGTAGCGGCGCTGCTTCTCGGCGGGATAAAGCTCGGTGTAGCCCTGCTCGCGGAGCGTTTTGCCGAGGATAACGCGCGTGGCGATGTCGCCGAGCGAGAAGCCCGTGGCCTTGGAAAGAAAAGGCACCGTGCGGGACGAGCGGGGGTTGACCTCGATGACGTAAACGTGCTCCTCTTTATCCACGATGAACTGGATGTTGTAGAGGCCGATGATGCCGATGCCGAGACCAAGTCTTTTCGTATAGTCCAGGATGATGTCCTTGACCCGCTGTGAAATGGAGAAGGTTGGGTAGACGCTGATGGAGTCGCCGGAGTGGATGCCGGTGCGCTCGACGAGCTCCATGATGCCCGGCACAAAAACGTCCTTCCCGTCGCAGATGGCGTCGACCTCCAGCTCCTTGCCGATGATGTATTTGTCAACCAGCACGGGCTGATCGGTGTTGACCGCCACGGCGGTCCTGAGGTAGCCGCGCAGGTCCTTGTCCTTGGAAACAATCTGCATGGCGCGGCCGCCGAGCACATAGCTCGGGCGCACCAGGACGGGGTAGCCGATCTCGTTGGCGACGCGGACGCCGTCGGGGATGTTCGTGACCGCCTCGCCCCGCGGCTGCGGAATATGCAGTTCCTTCATGACCTTCTCAAAGGCGTCTCGGTTTTCGGCCTTTTCGATGGCGGCAAAGTCGGTGCCGATGATCTTCACGCCGCGCTTCATCAGCGGCTCGGCGAGGTTGATGGCTGTCTGGCCTCCCAGCGAGGCGATGACGCCGATGGGCTTTTCCAGCTCGATGACATTCATCACGTCCTCAACGGTGAGCGGCTCAAAGTATAGCTTGTCGGCTGTGGTATAGTCTGTGGAGACGGTCTCGGGGTTGTTGTTGATGATGATGGCTTCGTACCCGCTGGCCTTGATGGTCTGCACGGCGTGCACGGTCGAGTAGTCGAACTCCACGCCCTGACCGATGCGGATCGGGCCGGAGCCGAGCACGACAATTTTCTTCCGGTCGGAGACGACGGACTCGTTCTCCTGCTCGTAGGTGGAGTAGAAATAGGGCACATAGCTGTCGAATTCGGCCGCGCAGGTATCGATCATCTTGTAAACAGGCAGGATTTCCGCCCTCTTGCGGAAGGCCGTGACCTCTTCCTCCGTGCTCTCCCAAAGGCGTGCGACGTACTTATCTGAAAATCCGAGCCGCTTTGCGCCCCAGAGCGCGTCCCCGTCCCAGCGGCTGGCAGAAAGCTTGCGCTCGTATTCGATGATGTTCCGGATCTTGTCGAGGAAAAGCATATCGATCTTCGTCGCGTTCCAGATCACGCCGAGGTCGGTGCCGTGGCTGATGAGCTCGGCAATGGCAAAGAGGCGGTCGTCCGTGCCGACGGCAATGTACCGGAGCAGCTCCTCGGCGGACATCGTGTCGAATTTCTTCATATAGAGGTGACTCACGCCGATCTCGAGCGAGCGCGTGGCCTTGAGGAGGCTCTCCTCAATGGTGCGGCCGACGCTCATGACCTCTCCGGTGGCCTTCATCTGGGTGGAGAGCTTATTGGACGCGTCGGAGAATTTGTCGAACGGGAAGCGCGGCATCTTCGTCACAACGTAGTCGAGCGTCGGCTCGAAGCTCGCGGGCGTGTTGGCGAGCCGGATCTCCTCCAGGCGCAGGCCGACGGCAATCTTGGCCGAGACGCGGGCGATCGGGTAGCCGCTCGCCTTGGAGGCGAGGGCCGAGGAGCGCGACACGCGCGGGTTGACCTCGATGACATAATAGCCGAAGGACTCCGGGTCGAGCGCAAACTGGACGTTGCAGCCGCCCTCGATCTTCAGCGCGCGGATCAGGCGCAGAGCGCTGTCGCGCAGGAGGTGATACTCCTTATTGGTGAGCGTCTGGCTCGGCGCGACGACGATGGAGTCGCCCGTGTGGATGCCGACCGGGTCGATGTTCTCCATGTTGCAGACGGTGATTGCGGTATCGTTCGCGTCGCGGATGACCTCATACTCGATTTCCTTGTAGCCCTTGATGCTCTTTTCCACCAGCACCTCGTGCACCGGCGAGAGCGCGAGGGCGTTTTTCATGATCTCACGGAATTCCGTCTCGTCGTCGGCGAAACCGCCGCCGGTACCGCCGAGCGTGAACGCCGGACGCAGCACGACCGGGTAGCCGATCTTCTCCGCCGCGGCGAGTCCCGCGTCCATGGTGCGGGCGATCTCGGAGGCAAGCACAGGCTCGCCGAGGCTCTGACAGAGCTCCTTGAAGAGCTGGCGGTCTTCCGCCTTCTCGATGGACTCGCCGGAGGTACCGAGCATCTCCACGCCGCACTCGCGCAGCACGCCCATTTTCTCCAGCTCCATCGCGAGGTTCAGGCCTGTCTGGCCGCCGATTCCGGGGATCAGCGCGTCGGGCCGCTCGATGCGGATGATGCGCGCGGCGTACTCGGCCGTCAGCGGCTCCATATAGACCTTGTCGGCGATGGAGGTATCGGTCATGATGGTGGCGGGATTGGAATTGAGGAGCAGGACTTCGTAGCCCTCCTCCCGGAGCGCGAGGCAAGCCTGCGTGCCCGCGTAGTCGAACTCGGCGGCCTGCCCGATAACGATGGGGCCGGAGCCGATGACCATGACCTTGCGGATGTCCGTTCTCTTAGGCATTTTCGCGCACCTCCCTCATCATGTCGATAAACTGGTCGAACAGATACCCGCTGTCCTGCGGGCCGGGCGCGCTCTCCGGGTGGTACTGGACGGAAAACACGTGATCCTTCGGGCAGGCGAGGCCCTCCACCGTCCGGTCGAGCAGGTTGATGTGCGTGACGGCTAGCCCGGTGCCCGCCATGGACGCCTCCTCCACGGCGTAGGAATGGTTCTGGCTGGTGATCTCGATCTTCCCGGTCGCGAGGTTCATCACGGGATGATTGCCGCCGCGGTGACCGAATTTCAGCTTGTAGGTCTTTGCGCCGTAGGCCAGGGCAATCATCTGATGGCCAAGGCAGATGCCGCAGATGGGGATTTTGCCCCGCAGTTCGCGCACCAGACCGATGACCGGCGCGACGTCCTCCGGGTCGCCGGGGCCGTTGGAGAGGAAGACGCCGTCCGGCGCCATTGCGGCAATCGTTTCTGCGGAGGTGTCGTAAGGCACAACCGTGACATTGCAGCGGCGCCGGTTGAGCGAGCGGATGATGTTGAGCTTGATGCCGCAGTCCACCGCGACCACGTTGAACTGGTGGTTCGAGGTACGGGAGTACCAGCGCTTTCTGCAGCTCACGCGGCGGACCTGATCATGGGGCAGCTCCGTCCCGGCGAGCATGTCCATCGCCTCGTCCGCGGGCACGGCCGCGTCGCAGATGAGCACCTTTCGGCTGCCCCTGTCCCGGATGGAGCGCGTGAGCAGGCGCGTATCCAGGCCCGCGATGCCGGGGATGCGGTTCTCCTCCAGAATTTCCGAGAGCGTCTTGGTGTATCGGAAATTGGAAGGATCGTCGTTGTACTCGCGCACGGCGAGCGCGCCGAGAGAGGGTACCTTCGTTTCGAAATCGTCGTCGGCCGTACCGTAGTTGCCGATCAGGGGGTAAGTCATCACGACCATCTGGTCGGTGTAAGAGGGATCGGAAACGATCTCCTGATAGCCCACCATGGACGTGTTGAATACAAGTTCGCACACGCGCGACGCGTGCCCGCCGAAGCCGGTACCGTAGAACTCGCTTCCGTCCTCCAGCACAATTTTCCGATCAAATCCTCTTTTTTCCATGATTCCACATCCTTTCCCGCCGCGTCGCCGCATGAAAAAACGGCTTACGGGACGCGTACCCGTAAGCCGGTCAAAATCTTCCATAGTGCCGCCCGGTACGCCGGAGCGGCTTTTTTCATCCCCAATAGGATACCATGTTTCGTCAAATGCCGCAATTGACGAACGCACCAAATTGCCGAATTTTTCGGCATTGTGCATTGTTCAGGTTCACCATCCGGCTTAAAAATGCCTCACAAATTTTTAGGTTTGCAAACTTTTATTCATTATAAGTTTCTGCGAGAATATTTATTCGCCAAATTCGCAGATTTATTCGCAGTTATTCATCGTGTTTTGAATTTAGTCAATTTGACGGTATTTTCCCCTCCAAGCGGTGCAAAACGCCGCGTCGGGCACCATCAGCAGCGCGAAGCCGATCGCCGCGCCGAGTGCGGTGTTCAGCGGCGGGATCGGGAGGCTGATCAGAATATCGTTCAAGTGATTCATCCGCAGTTTTTCTCCATAATCAACCGCAAAAAACGACCGGCCGCGGCAAACATTGCCGCGGCCGGTTTGTATCAGAGAATTTCCCGCCTCACGTCTCAGCACGCAAAGCCCATGCGGACAGCCTTTTCGTTCACGGCAAGCATATCCTGATGGCGGGCGGAGACGATCTTCTTCAGCGCATCCTGAATGTGGGCCTCCCCCAGCTCCGGGCACTCTTTGAGCACCTTGCCCATGACGATCATATTCGCGAGCGCGGGCATTCCGTTGTCCGAGGCAAGGCGCGTGGCCGGGATGTAGTACACGGTCACGTCGGTGCGGTTTACCTTGCGGGCGATCAGCGTAGAGTCCACAAAGATTTTCCCGCCCTGCGCGACGGCGTCCTCGTATTTATCGAGCGAGGGCAGGTTCATCGCAATGAGCACGTCCGGACGGTCGACGATCGGCGAACCAATCGGGTCGTCGCTCAGGATAACCGAACAGTTGGCCGTGCCGCCGCGCATCTCGGGGCCGTAGGAGGGCAGCCACGAGACGTGGCGGTTGTCAATCAGGCCCTGATAGGCGAGAAATTTTCCGGAGAACAGGATGCCCTGTCCGCCGAAGCCGGCAAAGAGCAGTTGGGTCGCCGCCATTTATTCCGCCTCCTTTGTGATGTCCTTATAGACGCCGAGCGGATAGTAGGGGATCATTTTTTCGTCCACCCACTCGAGCGCCTTTTTCGGCGTCATGCCCCAGTTCGTCGGGCAGGAGGAGACCACCTCGATGAGGCTGAAGCCCACACCGTCAAGCTGGTTCCGGAACGCCCTGAGGATAGCCTTGCCCGCGGCCTTCACGTTCTTCACGTTGTTGACGGCCACGCGCTCAAGATAGGCCGCACCGTCCACCTGCGCGAGCATCTCGCACACCTTGAGGGGATAGCCGACCGTCTTGACGTCGCGGCCGTAGGGCGAGGTCTGCGTGACCTGACCGGGCAGCGTGGTCGGGGCCATCTGGCCGCCGGTCATGCCGTAAATGGCATTATTGATGAAGATGACCGTGATGTTCTCGCGCCGCGCGGCGGCGTGGACGATCTCGGCCGTGCCGATGGAGGCAAGGTCACCGTCGCCCTGATAGGCAAAGACGACTTTGGACGGGTCGGCTCTCTTGACGCCCGTCGCCACGGCAGGCGCGCGGCCGTGGGCCGCCTCAATCATGTCGCAGTTGAAGTAATTATAGGCGAGCACGGAGCAGCCCACCGGCGCGATGCCGACGGTCTCGCCCTCGACGCCGAGGGAATCGATGGCCTCGGCGACCAGGCGGTGCACGATGCCGTGGGTGCAGCCCGGGCAGTAGTGGAGCGGCGTATCCGTCAGGGCGTGCGGTTTCTGAAATACGATCATGCCTGGTTTCCTCCCATCCTGTCGATCTCCTCAATCTTTGCAAGCACCTCGGCCGGGCTCGGCAGCATGCCGCCGACACGGTTGCAGAGGTATACGGACTTCCTGCAGCGGACGGCGAGCTCGATGTCCTCGGTCATCTGACCCATGGAAAGCTCCACGGAGAGGAACGCCTTCACCCGGCCCGCGGCGGCGAGCAGCGGCTTCTTGGGGAACGGCCAGAGGGTGACCGGGCGGATCATGCCGACCTTCACGCCGCGCTTTCTCGCCTCGACGATGGCGTTTTTCGAGATGCGCGAGGTGATGCCGTAAGCCACGACGCACACCTCCGCGTCGTCCATGAGGAACTCCTCATACATGGTCTCGGTCTCCTCAATGGTCTTGTAGCGCTCATAGCGCGCGAAATTCTGCTTTTCTAGCTCCGCCGGGGAGAGGCAGAGCGAGTTGACGATGTTGTGTGCGCGCCTCATCCCTGTTCCGGTGGTGGCCCAGGGTTTTTCATAGGTCTTCACCTCGTCCGCGCCAAGCTCCACGGGCTCCATCATCTGGCCCATCGTGCCGTCCGCGAAGACCATGGCGGTCATGCGGTACTTGTCGGCGAGATCAAAGCCTTTCATCGTGAGACTCGCCATCTCCTGCACGCCGGAGGGCGCGAGGACGATCATGTGGAAGTCGCCGTGGCCGGAGCCGCGGGTCGCCTGGAAATAGTCCGACTGGGACGGCTGGATGCCTCCGAGGCCTGGGCCGCCGCGCTGGACGTTGACCACCAGCGCCGGGAGATCGGAGCCCGCGAGGTAGGAAAGTCCCTCGCACTTGAGCGAAATTCCGGGGCTGGAGGACGAGGTCATCACGCGCTTGCCGGCGGACGAGGCGCCGTAGACCATGTTGATCGCGGCGATCTCGCTCTCCGCCTGGAGAAACGTGCCGCCGATCTTGGGCATCCGCTTGGCCATGTACGCCGCGATCTCGGTCTGCGGCGTGATCGGGTAGCCGAAGTAGAACCGGCAGCCGGCCATGATGGCAGCCTCCGCGATGGCTTCGTTGCCTTTCATCAATACTTTATCAGCCATGAATGTTTCTCACCTCTCTACCGTAATGACGCAGTCCGGGCACATGGTCGCGCAGAATGCGCAGCCCACGCATCTGGACTGATCCGTGACCTCCGCGGGGTGGTGGCCCTTGACGTTGATGCGGTCCGGGGAGAGTCTCAGAATCTCCTTTGGACAGGCGTCCACGCACAGGCCGCAGCCCTTACACAGGTCTTCGCTGAACGTTACCTTTGCCATATATTAATTTCCTCCCTTTGTGAAATGGGACCGACAACAAAAACAGCCGCGCCCGCGCACATGAGTTTGCTTTTTCCGCTCCGTCGTGCGCGCCGGCGCCGCAATCCGCTCTCCGGGCTTCCCCCGGAACGGCGGCGGCGCGGATTCCCGCGCCGGGCCCGCGGCGTCCCCGGAATGGCAGCGGGGGCAATGCCGCGCGGGCAGGCTCAAAAAAAGTCTCTCTTTTGCAGCTTCAGCGGGAACAGATCAGGAACCTTTCCCTCCAGCTCCGGGCAGATGCGCTCGTCCGCCGCCGTCATTTTGACGGGCAGCCCCGTGTCGCACGAGAGCTTCTCCGCGTAAGCGAGCGAGGAGAGTACGTCCTCCGCCGTCGTCTCGAGGCCGAGATTGGAGTTGTTGACGATGGCGGTGAACTTCATGCCGCCCGCGGCCTCAATTTCGCGCAGAATGACCAGCGTGTCCCGTGTATCCCGCGAGAGCGGCCGGAAGCGGTTGACCACCAGCAGCATTTCATAGTCCCGCTCGGCAAGGATGCCCGGCGCGTAGCGCCCGAGCGCCAGCGCGCCCCGGTCGTCGCCGCCGATGTCCAGCACGGCGAAGCGGGTCTTGTCGTCGTCGATCTGGTACATCTCCTGCGGCAGCGCGGGAAGATCCACGTTGGAGTTGGCGTAGGGCGAGGACAGGAGCCGCACGCCTGCGGCGGCCAGCTCCGCTTCGCTGTCCTTGGCGCGGAAATAGGGATTGACGATGTCGAGGTCGGCGAGCGTCACTTCCCTGCCCTGCCGCCTGAGCCGCAGCGCGTAATTCACGGCGATGTTTGTCTTGCCGGAGCCGTAGTGCCCGGCAAAGAGCGTCACGCGTTTTGCTTCCATGGCGCGGCCTTACAGCTTGTTGCGCTGGATCTTTCCGCTGATCGTCTTGGGCAGCTCTTCCTTGAAGACGACGATACGCGGATATTTATAGGGAGCGGTGCGGTGCTTGACATAGTCCTGGATCTCTTTTTTCATCTCGTCCGTGCCGACGGTACCCTTCGTGAGCACGATGGACGCCTTGACGACCTGACCGCGGATCTCGTCCGGCGCGGCGGAGACGCCGCACTCGAGGACGTAGGGAAGTTCCATGATGACCGACTCGATCTCGAACGGTCCGATGCGGTAGCCGGAGGACTTGATGACGTCGTCCGCGCGGCCGACATACCAGAAGTAGCCGTCCTCGTCGCGCCACGCGACGTCGCCGGTGTGGTAGTAGCCGTCGTGCCAGACATCCCGGGTGCGCTGCTCGTCGCGGAAGTATCCGAGGAACAGGCCGTCGGGCCTCGCCTCGCCGGTCTTCACAACGATCTCGCCGTTCTCGCCGACCTCGGCAGGCTTGCCTTCCGGGGTGAGGATATCGATGTCGTATGAGCAGATGGGCTTGCCCATCGAGCCGAGGCGCGGCTTCGTTCCCACAAGCGTGCCGATGGTGAGGGTCGTCTCGGTCTGACCGAAACCCTCCATGATCTGAAGGCCCGTCGCCTTGTAGAACTGCTCGAAGACGGCAGGATTGAGCGCCTCGCCGGCGGTCGTGGCGTGCTGGATGGAGGAGAGGTCGTATTGGCTCAGATCCTGCTTGATGAGCATCCGGTACATCGTCGGGGGCGCGCAGAAGGTGGTGATATTATATTTCGCGAACATGGGCAGGATCTTGTCCGCGTCGAAGCGGTCGAAGTTGTAGACGAACACGGCGCCCTCGCACAGCCACTGGCCGTAGAGCTTGCCCCAGAGGGCCTTGCCCCAGCCGGTGTCGGAAATGGTAAGATGCAGCCCGTCGCGGCGGACGCAGTGCCAGTATTTGGCGGTGATAAAGTGCCCGAGGACATATTTGTAGCTGTGCTCGGCGATCTTGGGATAGCCGGTCGTGCCGGAGGTGAAGAACATCAGCATCGGGTCATCGCCGCAGGGCGCGTCCTCGGTGCGGACAAACCGGCGGGAGAAGAGGCCGTATTCCTCGTCAAAGTCGTGCCAGCCCTCGCGGCTGCCGCCGACAAGGACCTTGGTCTTCAGCTCCGGGCAGCTGCGCTGCGCGAGGTCGACCTGCTCGGCGGCCATTCCGCGCGCGGTGGTGACGATGGCGCTGACGCCGGCAGCCTGAAAGCGGTAGACATAATCTTTCTCCAGCAGCTGGTCGGTCGCGGGGATGGCGACGGCGCCGAGCTTGTGGAGCGCGAGGATGGAAAACCAGAACTCATAGTGCCGCTTGAGCACGAGCATCACGCGGTCGCCGCGTTTGATGCCGAGGGACTTGAAGTAGTTCGCGGTCTGGCTGGAGGCCTCCTTGATGTCGCGGAAGGTGAAGCGGCGCTCGGTCATGTCGTGATCGATGTGGATCATCGCGAGCTTGTCGGGATAGGCGCGGCCGAGCGCGTCCACGGTGTCGAAGGCAAAATTGTACTTGTCGTCGTTCTCAAAACGGATGGCCTGGAGCGCGCCGTTCTCGTCCTCGGTGGTCTTGATGAACTTCTCGCACAGGAGGTGCTGTTCCGTCGAGCCGTTGCGCGTGATAAAGGGCAGCGCCTGCTCCTCCGTGCTGTCGCCGTTCATAATCATCGCGAGGAAGACGCAGTCCTTCCCGCCCACGGCGATCATGCCGTGCGGGGTGGAGGATTTATAGTAGATGCTGTCGCCTTCACGCAGCAGTTCCTCGTGGTCGCCCACGCGGACGCGGAGGGTGCCCTCGAGGATGAGGTCGAACTCCTGGCCGTTGTGGGTGGTCGTGGCAATGGGTTCACTCTGCTGCGCTTCGGAGTAGGCGTAACGGACGTAGTACGGGTCGGCGAGGCGCTTTTTGAACATGGGGGCCATGTTCTGGATGCGGATGCCGTCCTCGTCTACCGTGGTGTAGCCGAGCCCCCTGCGGGTAACGGTGTAGGAGGTCAGCCGGGCGCTGTGACCCTCGAGCAGGTCGGTGATACCGATGCCGAACGCCAGCGCGCACTTGTGGATAAAGGTGAACGGCAGATCCACCGTACCGGTCTCGTAGAGCCGGTACTGTTCGGCGGAGACCTCAGTCCTGACCGCCATCTCCTCCACGGAAAAGCCCGCGATCTCGCGCATCTCGGCGATGCGTTCGGCCATCTCCTGCAGGGTCGCAGTTTCATTTTTCTGATCCATTTCAGTTTCCTCCTGCCTGAATTTTCCGGGACGGCATAAAAAAATCCGCCCCAAAGTCAAAGCTTTGAGACGGAAAAAATTCCGCGGTACCACTCAAATTGCGTCATGGACTATTGTCGGACGCCACCTCATCGGGTCTTACAACCCTGTCGCACTCACGCTGCGCTGTTCGGAAGACACTACTTGCAAGCTTTCGCATCTTCGGCTCGGAAGGGATGGGCAGATCTGCGTTCCTTCCGCCGGCTTACACCACCCGCCGACTCTCTTCGCTCCGGAATCGCAACGCCGTCTTCGTCATCGCTGATTGTGTATTATTTTAGCATGATTTTGCAGGATGTCAACCGTTATTTCACCGAAATTCTCTCATCCGCGCAGCATTTTCCCGGCATTTTTCACAGAGGCTCCGCCGAACTCCGGAACTGGCGGAAGGCCGTGGGCAGGGCATAATCCCGCTCCAGCTCCTCCTCCGTGGCCCAGGAAAACTGCTCCGGCATGGCCGCGCAGGAGATCGTATAGCCGCGCAGATGCCAGAAAACGTGGGTGAAAACGTGCGTCTTCTCCTGCGATTTCTCAAGGTTCCGCGGCTGCGCCCCCATGGCAGTGGCGGCGTCCAGCGCCTCCTGCGGGGCAAGTGTCCCGCTGAGGTTTGGGAATTCCCACAGCCCGGCCAGAAGACCGCGCGCGGGCCGCTTCCGCACGGCCCAGCGGTCGCCGCAGCGCAGGAGAAAGACCGTTTTCTTCTCCTCCCGGCGAGGCTTTCTCTCCGGCCGCACGGGATAGTGCCCGGCCGTGCCGTGCGCGCGGGCGGCGCAGAAGGCCGCGCATGGGCACTCATCGCACCTCGGCGCGCCGTTCGGCAGGCACACGAGCGCGCCGAGCTCCATCAGGCTCTGCGTGAAGTCGCCGCAGCGTCCGGCGGGATAGACCGCCGCGAGGCTCGCGGCGATCCGGGCGCGAAACTTTGCGTCCGTGACGGGCGAGGCGTCCTCCGTCAGCCGCGCGCAGACGCGCAGTACGTTCCCGTCCACCGCCGGAGTAGGCAGCCCAAAGCAGATCGAGCAGACCGCGCCGGCGGTATAGTCGCCCACGCCCGGCAAAGCGCGGACGGAGGCATAGTCCGACGGAAACACGCCGCCGTATTCGGCCTCGATCCGCTGTGCGGCCGCGTGGAGATTGCGCACGCGGGAATAATAGCCCAGGCCCTCCCATAGCTTATGAAGAGCGTCCGCGCCGGCCGCCGCGAGGTCGGCGACCGACGGCAGCGCGGCAAGAAAGCGCAGGTAGTAGCTCCGCGCGGCCTCCACGCGGGTCTGCTGGAGCATGATCTCGGAGAGCCAGACGTGGTACGGTTCGCGGTCGGCCCGCCAGGGCAGATCTCTCCTGTTTTTTTCGTACCACGGCAGCAGAGCGCCGGGCAGGCCGGCAAATACATCCGTCACGGCGCGCCCTCCCTTCGCTTTTTCCCCATTCTATCCGCGCGGCGGCGGATTGTCAAATGCCTGCTTCCCGCGTAAATTGCATTTTCCCGGAGATTGCGGTACAATAATAAAAACTAACAACGATCATTCGAAAGGAAACTGACATGTTGGCGCTGAAGATCCTGCGGCACCTGCTGCTCGACGCGGCACTGTTCACACTGCTGTGGTTCTTTCTGATCCACGGGCGGCGGCGGCTCCGGCAATGGCCCATCCTCACCCAGTACCGTTACGCGCACCGCGGCCTGCACGGCCCCGGCGCGCCGGAAAATTCTCTCGCCGCATTTCGTCTTGCGGCCGGTGCGGGTTACGGTGCGGAGCTGGACGTGCATCTGACGCGGGACGGTCGTCTCGCCGTCCTGCACGACAGCAGCCTTTGCCGCGTGTGCGGCGCGGACGGCATCGTGGAGGAGCTGACCTCGGCGGAGCTGAACGGTTTCCGCCTGTGCGGCACGGAGGAGAAGATCCCGTTCCTTGAGGAAGTCCTCCCGATCTTTGCCGGCCGCGCGCCTTTGCTCATCGAGATTAAGCCCCGGCACAACGCCGCCGTCCTGACTGAAACGGTCTGTCGCCTGCTCGACGGCTACCGGGGCGATTTCTGCGTGGAGTCCTTCCATCCCGGCGTGCTTTTTTGGCTTCGCCGCCACCGGCCGGATGTGATCCGCGGGCAGCTCGCCCGGAACTTTCTTCGCGACCGGGCGAGGCTCGATCCGGTGAGCGCCTTTCTGCTGACGAATCTCTGCCTGAATTTTCTCTCCAAGCCCGATTTTATCGCCTACCGCTTCTCCGATCGGCGCGTTCTCAGCCTGTGTCTCTGCCGGAAGCTCTTCGGGCTGCGTGAATTTTCCTGGACGATTACCTCGCCCGCCCAGCAGCATGAGGCCGAGCGGGACGCCGCGACCGTCATCTTCGAGGGCTACCTTCCCGAAACATAGAAATCCCCGCGCGGCAGATGCCGCGCGGGGATTTTTTACGCTTCCACGATAAGTTCGCCGTTTTTCACGGAGACACGCAGCGTCGTACCGGGCGTGATGTCGCCGGCAATGATGCGCCGGGCAATCAGGGTCTCGACCGTGTGCTGCAAAAAACGGCGGAGCGGCCGCGCACCGAACTGGGGATCGAACGAGGCATCGATGATGAACGCCTTGGCCTCGTCGGTCAGCTCGCACTTGAGCTGCTTCTCCTCCAGACGGCGGTTAAGCGCCGCGATCTGCAGGTCAATGATGGACGTGACGGCTCCGCGGGAGAGCGGCTTGTAAAACACGATCTCGTCGAGCCGGTTGAGGAACTCGGGCCGGAAACTGCGGTGCAGAAGCTCTGTGACCTGATTCTTCGCCTCGTCGGAGAGGTTGCCCTGCGCGTCGATGCCGTCAATCAGGAACTGGCTCCCGAGGTTCGAGGTCAGAATGATGATGGTGTTCTTGAAGTCCACCGTGCGGCCCTGCGAGTCGGTGATGCGGCCGTCGTCAAGGACCTGCAGAAGAACGTTGAACACATCCTGGTGCGCCTTTTCCACCTCGTCGAAGAGCACGACGGAGTACGGGCGGCGGCGGACGGCCTCGGTGAGCTGGCCGCCCTCCTCATAGCCGACATATCCGGGAGGCGCGCCGATCAGGCGCGAGACGGAGTATTTCTCCATATACTCGGACATGTCGATGCGCACCATGTTCTTCTCATCGTCGAACAGGCTCTCAGCGAGGGCCTTGGCCAATTCCGTCTTGCCCACGCCCGTAGGGCCAAGGAACAGGAACGAGCCGATCGGACGATTTGGATCCTGGATGCCCGCGCGGGAGCGCAGGATTGCCTCCGCAACAGAGCGAACGGCCTCGTCCTGGCCGATGACGCGCTTGTGCAGAATGTCCTCAAGATGGAGCAGCTTCTCCCGCTCGCCCTCCATGAGCCGCGAGACGGGGATGCCCGTCCACCGCTCGATGATGCGGGCGATCTCCTCGTCCGTGACCTTGTCGCGGAGGAGGCTGTTCTCCTGCGCGCTCTGGGCAAGCTTTTCCTCGTGCTCGAGCTCCTTTTTCGCCTCGGGAAGGCGGCCGTACTTGAGCTCGGCGGCTTTCTCGAGATCGTAGCTCTGCTCGGCTTTCTCGATGTCGGCGTTCAGGGCCTCGATCTTCTCTCGCAGCATCTGCACCTTGCCGATGGCGTTCTTTTCATTCTCCCACTTGGTCTTCATGGAGTTGAATTCGTCGCGGCTCTCGGCCAGCTCGCGGCGCAGCTCTGCCAGGCGGGACTTGGAGAGTTCATCCTCCTCCTTTTTCAGCGCGGCCTCCTCGATTTCGAGCTGAATGATTTTCCGGCGGACAACGTCCAGCTCCGTGGGCATGGAATCCATCTCGGTGCGGATCATTGCGCAGGCCTCGTCCACAAGGTCGATGGCCTTGTCGGGGAGGAAACGGTCGGTGATATAGCGGTTGGAGAGCGTGGCGGCGGCAATGATGGCGGCGTCGGTGATCTTCACGCCGTGGAACACCTCGTAGCGCTCCTTGAGGCCGCGGAGGATGGCGATGGTGTCCTCCACGGACGGCTCGCGCACCATAACGGGCTGGAAGCGGCGCTCGAGCGCCGGGTCCTTCTCGATATACTGGCGGTACTCGTCGAGCGTGGTGGCGCCGATGCAGTGGAGCTCGCCGCGCGCGAGCATGGGCTTTAAGAGGTTGCCGGCGTCCATGGAGCCCTCGGTCTTCCCCGCGCCGACGATGGTATGCAGCTCGTCGATGAACAGGAGAATGCCGCCCTCGGACTTCTTGACCTCCGCGAGCACAGCCTTAAGCCGCTCCTCAAATTCGCCCCGGTACTTCGCGCCGGCGATCAGCGCGCCCATGTCCAGGGAGAAGATTGTCTTGTCCTGCAGGCTCTTGGGCACGTCGCCGCGCACGATGCGCTGTGCGAGCCCCTCGGCGATGGCCGTCTTGCCGACGCCCGGCTCGCCGATGAGCACGGGATTGTTCTTTGTCTTACGCGAGAGGATGCGGATAACGTTGCGGATCTCCTCGTCGCGTCCGATGACGGGGTCCATCTTTTTGTCGCGGGCACGCTTTACAAGGTCGGAACCGTACTTCTCGAGCGCTGCGTAGGTGTCCTCCGGATTGTCGGACGTGACGCGCTGGTTGCCCCGGACGCTCTGAAGTGTCTGGAGGCTGGTCTCGCGCGTGATGTTGTATTTTTTGAACAGGCTCCCCATCGGGCCGTCCGCGTGGTCGAGCAGGGAGAGGAACAGGTGCTCAACGGAGACGAACTCGTCCTTCATCTGATCGGCGAGCGTTTCCGCGCCGGAGAACACGGTGTCCACCTGACGGGAAATGTAGTATTTGTCCGCCTCCCGGCCGGAGCCGGTAACCTTCGGCAGCTTGTTGACCTCGGCTTCCGCCGCGGCTTGAAGGCTCTCGACGGTGACGCCCATCTTCTTGAGGAGCTGCGGGATCAGACCGTTCTCCTGCTGAAGGAGCGCGAGCAGCAGATGCGCCTGCTCGATCTGCTGGTTGGCGTGCGCCACAGCGATCTCCTGCGCGTTCTGGATGGCTTCCAGAGATTTTTGGGTATATTTCTGTGCGTTCATATGCTTTCCTCCTGACGGCGGCAACTGATTCCGTGCTTCGATCCGATTCCGTTTTTCCGCCCAAGCGTTTTTAGCACTCTAATCGTTTGAGTGCTAATCTCTTTTGTGCTCATCATAATCCCGACGCGGGAAATTGTCAATAGTCTTCCCCGGAAGAAATCGTGATATTTTTATGAACAAAAATTGCGGCCGATTTTTGTTGATTTAACACATTTTTAAAAACTCATCTCTAACTTATTTAATAACTGCCTGATATATTGAAAATGCAAGAAGCGATATAGACTTTTTCATTTTCCCCTCATCATAATAAGAAAAGCCGCAGGCTGGCCGGTCACTTGCCTGCGGCTCTTTCTTTTCCCGAAAGAGTTTACAAATATTTAAAAAGCTTTCTATAAGAAATTTAATAATTGGCTGCTATGATAATCATGCAAGAAGCAATACAGTACTTTTTCATTTTCCCCTCATTTCTCTTCATAAAAGAACCCGCAGACAAGCCGGTCACTTGTCTGCGGGTTCTTTTTGCCCCGGCGGGCTTTTTTCAAGGGATGTTTACAGAAAGTTAAAAGGACGCCTATAAGAAAGTTCACATTTGCCTGCTATGATAATCATGCAAGAAGCGATACAGTACTTTTTCATTTTCCTCTCTTTTCTTCATAAAGAACCGTGGGCAAGCCGGTCACTTGCCCACGGTTTCTTTTTGTCCCGCGTCTAGGCGCGGATGACGAGCAGCCCGACGATCACGCCCAGGAGGGCGGCAAATGCCGGCGCCTCGGAGCGCCACATCAGGATGGACTCCGGCAGCAGCTCGCCGAACACGACGTACAGCATCGCTCCGCTCGCAAAGCTCAGCGAAAGGGAAAGCGTAACCGGCCCCATCATGCCAAGCAGATAGCCCAGCAGCGCGCCGAGAATGGTAGGCGCGCCCGTGAGCGCGGCGACCGCGACCGCCTTGCTCCGCTTCATGCCGCCGGAGACCAGCGGCACGGAAACCGCCATGCCCTCGGGGATGTTGTGCAGACCGATCACCGTGGCCATCGCGAGGCCCTCGCCGGTGAACGCCGCCCCTCCCCCGCCGTCGACCGCGAAAGACGCGCCGATCACCATCCCCTCCGGCAGGTTGTGCAGCGCGATGGCGCAGGCCATGACCACGCCGCCCACAAAGAGCTGGTAGGAAGAATTTCTCTTTTTATGTTCCTCATAATGGTTCTCACGGATCAGCCTGCCCGTGCCGCCGGACGCCCCGGAATATCCGGAATCGATACAGGCCGCCTCACGTTCGGCAGAGCGGTCGATGGCCGCATTGAGGAGGAAGACCGCCCCATAGCCGAACAGGATGCCGGCGATGACAAGGCCGACACTTCCGGAAGCCCCGCCGGACGGATAGAGCGCATTTTCGATCAGGTCGAAACAGACGACGCTCATCATCACGCCGCCCGCAAAGCTCAGCAGGAGGCTGACCGCCCTGTCCGAATCCCGCCGGAGCAGTGCGCCCATCGCGCCGCCCAGCCCCGTTCCGCCCACGCCGGCAAGCGCCGTCATCACCGTCACCCAAAGGACCATGCTCATGCCGCCGCCCCTTTTCCGTTTTACCCGCTCAGCAGGTAAAGTCCACCGCGCCGCGCTCGGTGCGGATTGCCTTGCACAGCAAGGACACCGCCACGTGCCGCGGGTCATGCTTATAGGTCTCCAGGTCCTCCCGGGAGCGGAAGGTGGCGATGAGGGTCGCGTCGAAGTTGTTGTCCGGGTTCTCGTTCACGCCGATCTCCATATCCACGATCTGGGGAATCTGCCCCTGAAGGGCGCGCAGGCCGTCCAGAAAGCGGTGCATCTCCGACTCGGCGCCGGGCTTGAATTTCCACATGATAACGTGTTTAATCATTTGGTTCTCTCCTCTTCTTTGGTCAGGCTTCGCCTGTCTTGTCCCAGTATATCAGCAAACGGGCCGGGATAGAAACAAAAACTTTCGCGCGCGCAAAAAACCCGCGGGACGGTTTCGTCCCGCGGGTTTTTTTGCAGGAGGCGGACGCCGCAGCCCGCGCCGCGCCGGAACAAAAACGCGGCCTGAAACGGATTTTCGCGGTAAACTGCGCCGTATTTTGGAACAGACAACAGGCCGGATCTCCAGCTCAGAAAACAGCCGGGCCGGCCGGAGCGGCGGGGTGGACAGAAATTTTACCTTCATCAGGAACATTCCCGGCTCGAAGATCGTCGAATTTTTGTCTCGGCAGGCAAATCACGCCTATTCCTGTGCCGGCGGATGCTGCGGCCGAACGTGACACGCGGCGCCGGGCCGTCCCGTCCGATGAACGCCTCGCGGTCGCACGCGGCGAACATCCTCTCTGGACGGCACGCCACAGCCTCGCGCGCGGAGCTTTTCGCGGTAGTCCGGCCTGTCGGAAGAAGCGCGGATAAAGTCGTAATTCGGCGTGTCACAGCACTGGCTGCAAATGGTACTCTCGTGGAATGGGTCTGCCGTCATTCGCGTCCCGAGCCCGGCTTTCATCCCGCTGAGCTGCTTTTCGCTGAGCAGATATTTCTTTTCGCAACGCCGGAAAGTCAATAAGGCCGGAACATCCATGGCGGCCCGCCCCTGATCGTTTAATGTCCGGGTTTGTTTCGTTCCCTGCCCCAGTCCGCATTTTTGAATGGCTTATTGACGCAAGGTAAAGTAACTGCAGAATTTCCTTTCTTTTCCTCCCTGAAAAAAACTGTTGACTTCAAACGTCAGGTTTTATATACTTTCTGTATTAACACTTTTAGTACAGTTTGGCAGGAGGAGAGGATTGCCATGATCGCGCTAAACTATCGGGACTCCAGGCCGATCTACGAACAGATTAAAGAAGGCTTCCGACGTCTGATTCTGACGGGCGTTCTCGCCACTGGCGACAAGCTCCCCAGCGTCCGCGAGCTGGCGGCGGAGCTGGCCATCAACCCGAACACCATCCAGCGCGCCTACCGCGAGCTGGAGTCCGAGGGTTTCATCTATTCCATCGCCGGTAAGGGCTCTTTCGCCGCCGCGCTGAGCGAGGTGGACGATTCCCGCATTCAGGCGCTTCTTCAGCGTTTTGAAGAAACGACCCGCGAACTGCTCCATCTGGGCATCCAGTCCGAGCGTCTGGCGGCGCGTTTGGAAACACTTGCGCAGGAGGTCAATGTATGATCGAAGCAAAACAGGTCGTCAAGTCCTTTGACGGCTTTCGCGTGCTGGACGGGCTGAATCTCACTGTCCCGAACGGCGCGGTATACGGCCTGGTCGGCCCCAACGGTGCCGGAAAGACCACCATTATCCGCCATCTGACCGGCGTCATGCGCCAGGATGGCGGCGAGGTGCTGCTGGACGGCTGCCCCGTGTATGAAAACACCGCCGTCAAGGCGCGCATCGCCTACATACCCGACGATGTGTACTATTTCCCTCAGGCGTCCATCCGGGACATGATGAAATTCTATCGGGGGATCTACCCCAAATTCGACACGGCGCTCTACGAGAAACTCCGCGACGTCTTCCAGTTCGGCGAAAAGCAGTCCATGCGCCGCCTTTCCAAGGGTATGCTCAAGCAGGCGGCGTTCTGGCTGGCGCTCTGCACCCGGCCGGACTACCTGATCCTCGATGAGCCGGTAGACGGCCTCGACCCCGTCATGCGCCGCCAGGTCTGGAGCCTCGTGCTCGACGACGCCGGACAGAACGGCACCTCGGTGCTCGTCTCCTCCCACAACCTGCGCGAGCTGGAGGACGTGTGCGACCATGTCGGCATCATGGATCATGGAAAAATGCTTCTCGAGCGCTCGCTCGCCGAGCTTCAGGACAATATCGTCAAGGTGCAGCTCGTCACCGAGCACGCGCTGCCGGAGAATCTGAACATCCTGCACGAATCTGCCGCCGGGCGGGTGCGGACGCTGATCGTCCGCGGCGCACAGCAGGAAATCTCTGACCGGATCTCCGCCACCCTTCCGATTTTTTTCGACCTTATCCCTCTGTCGCTGGAGGAGATTTTCATTTACGAGCTGGGAGGTGTGAATTATGCGGTCAAAAATATCGTGCTGTAACGGCACAGTCCTCCGCCGCAACCTGATCCGCTTCTGCCCTCTCTGGTTCTCGTTTCTGGCGGTGTGGATTGTCATTCTGCCGCTGAGCATCATCTCCGGCGGCGAGCAGGCCTACCGTCACGCGGGCGACCTCGGGCAGCACATTCTCACCGTCGCCTCCACCGGCGGATGCCTGATCACCTTCTCCTATGCCATCATGAATGTCATGGCATACTCCAATTATCTTTACTCCACACGCAGCGTCAACACGATCTGTACTCTCCCCATCCGCCGCGAAACGATGTTCCTGACCGGGCTCATCACCTCGCTGCTTGTATGGCTGGTGCCCAGCCTGCTCGTGGCGCTGCTGACATGGCTTTCCGGCGCCGCAATCGGCCTTCCGGCCGGCGCTCTGGCGCTGCGCTGGCTCGCCATCACCGGACTCCAGTATGTGTTTTTTCTTGGCTTTTCCAATTTCTGTGCGGCGCTGGTCGGTCAGATTCTGGCCCTCCCCGCACTCTATCTCCTGCTGAACTTCACGGGAATCGTCGTGAACATCTTCGCCCGCGGCATTCTCTCCTCTCTTGTGTACGGGATGCCGCAGAACAGCTCCGACTATGTGCTCGGGCGCTTTTCCCCGGTGTATAACCTCCTCGTGCACACCGGCGTGACGGGCACGGAGATTTCCAAAGACGTCACGGTCTACCACTTCGCCCGCTGGGGCTATCTTGGCGTTCTCGCCGCCTGCGGCGCGGCGCTTCTCGTTGTCTCGCTGTTTCTCCTTCGCCGCCGGCGCATGGAGAGCGCGGGTGACATCATCTCCGTCCGCTGCCTGCGCCCCGTATTCAAATACTGTTTCACGGCCGGGTGCAGTCTTGTGCTCGGGATGCTGGCCGCCTCGGTGCTTGTCGGCAGCCAGGCCGCCCCGCACACGATTGTGATCCTGCTGTGCCTGCTGGCCGGCGCCTTCATCGGCTATTTCGGCGCGGAAATGCTGCTGAAAAAGACCATCCGCGTTTTCCGGCGGGAGTGGATCGGCTTCGGCATCTTTGCCGCCGTGCTGCTCTGCTGCATCGGCGCGCTGCAGTTCGACCTCTTCGGCTATGAGCGCTACGTTCCGGACGCGCAGGAGGTCGCCTCTGTCCAGTTCTCGGGCTACTCCTACGACAGCGCTCCCATTACTGATGAAGCCCACATCGCCGACATCCTCGCACTCCATCAGGGTGCCGTCAGTCTCAAGCACGAGCAGCTCACGCTTCAGCAGGACACCGGCGGAAAGACTTCCTCCGCGCCGTTTCTTTTCATCTACCATCTGAAAAGCGGCAGGACTGTATCCCGCAGCTACACCATCAGCGTAACGGAAACCCAGTGGCGTGACCCGAAGAGCCTCGCGCGGCAATTCTCAGCGGTCTACAATGACCCGGCCCTCATTCTGCTGCGCACCACGCCTGCCTATCCGATCTCCGCGCAGCAGATTTTGTGGCCGAACGTCAGCAGCTATGACGTCACGGACACCTACTCCGGCATGACCCCGACGAGCGAGGAGGCTTACGAGCTCTACACGCAGGCTATCCTGCCGGATCTCCGGGACGGTCTGGGCGGACAAAGCAGCCTGTTCTTTGACGGTTCCTCCGATCACGCCTACACGGCCTGCGTCTCCATGCAGTTCTCTCGCCCGGGCGAGAAGGACGATTCCTCAAACAACGACTTTTATCTGAATTACACGCCCGTTTCCGGCAGCCGCACGGAGCAATGGCTCCTCAGCCACGGCGTGAAGCTCACGCTCCAGTCCGAATATGACGCGGCAAGCGCGGCGAAATCCAACGGCAAGAAATAAATGCATCCCGGCAGAGCGATCTGCCGGGATTTTTCATGCCCGCGCGGTTGCCCGGTGGGCCGCCGCGTGCTACAATAGGGCCAATCTATGAAAATTAGGAGTGTTACGACCATGCGGGAATTCTTTCAGCGTTTGGCGCATGAGCTGGAAGGCGGCCGTGCCGCCGTTCTGGTCTCGATTCTTTGCTCCGGCGGCTCCACGCCGCGCGGCGCCGGCTCGATGATGGCCGTTCTGTCGGACGGCACGTCCTTCGGCACCGTCGGCGGCGGCGCGGCCGAGTGGGAAGCGCAGCTCGAGGCTGCACGGCTCCTTCGCGCCGGCGAGAATGCGGTGCGGGACTTCCGCTTCGTCCCCGGCGACGCGAGCGGAGCGGGTATGGTCTGCGGAGGCAGTGTGACGCTCCATTTTCACTGTCTCGACCCGGCAGACCCCGCGTCTGCCGCCGTCTTCCGCGAGCTGACGCTTGCGGACGGGCGCGGCGCGGACGCCTGGTTCGTCCGCCGGCTCGACGGCGCGGCGGTAAAGGACATGGGCGTGGCCGACCGGAACGGCACGCGGCTGTGCGCCGCGCAGGCCCCGTCCTCCGTGCTCGGTGACCGGGCCGTACTCTCGGAGGATGGCTGGTTCGCAATTCCCGCCGCCCGTGCCGGACGGGTCTGGGTGTTCGGCGGCGGGCACGTCGCCCGCGCCCTCGTGCCGGTTATCGCACGCGTCGGCTTCCGTCCGGCCGTCTTTGACGACCGGCCCGAATTTGCCGATGCCGCTCTTTTTCCCGACGCCGCGGAGGTGCTCTGCGGCAGCTTCGGCGCCGTCTCCGAAAAAGTTCACGTCACGCAGGACGACTATGTGGTCATCATGACGCGCGGCCATCAGGCGGACTACGAGACGCTCACCCAGACGCTCCGCAGCGGCGCGCGCTACCTCGGCTGCATCGGCAGCGCCACAAAGCTCGCCCTCTGCCGCAAGCGCCTGCTCGACGCGGGCTTCACCGCGGAGGAGTACGCCGCGCTGCACGCGCCCATCGGCCTCGCCATCGGCGCGCAGACGCCCGAGGAGATTGCCGTCTCCGTCGCGGCGGAGCTGATCGCCGTCCGCTCGGGCGTGATAAAATAAGGAGAACGCCATGCCCACACTTGAAGAGATTCGCGCCCGCTTCCGGGGCGACCGCTTTGCCACCGAGGCCGCCGGGGCGGAGATCGCGCTCGCCGAGCCGTGGCACGCCGTCTGTACCATGGCGCTGCGCCCCGTCCACCTCAACGCCGCCGGCACGCCGCAGGGCGGCGCGGTCTTCACGCTGGCGGATTTCGCCTTCGCCGTCGCGGCGAACGGCTTTTCCGACTTTGTCACCATCTCGCTCCAGCACGACATCACCTATTTTCGGGCCGCGCAAGGCAAGCTCCTCTCCGCCGAAGCCACGCGCGTCCGCGCGGGCCGGACGATCTGCTTTTACACCGTGGACGTCACCGACGAGCTCGGCACCGAGGTCGCGCACATGACCGTCAATGGGTTCATCACATCGCAAAAGATCGAAAAATGAAATTTTTAAAATTAAAGCTTGACTTTAGCAGTTAAATTGGATAAAGTGTAGCTAATAAACAACGCGATGACGGAAACAAGTACGCGTCCGTTCTCCCTCCAGAGAGCCGCCGGCCGGTGCAAGGCGGCAGGGAGACTGCGCCGAATACCTTCCCGAGCGGCCGGCTGAACCAAAAGTAGGCCAGGACGGGTGCGCCCGGTAACGCGCTGGGGTCTGTCCGGGCCCGATGAGGCCGCGCAAGCGGCAAACTGAGGTGGTACCACGGGAGCTTCTCGTCCTCTGCGATTTCGCAGAGGACGTTTTTTATGGAGAAAAGGAGAAAGAAATTATGGTGATTGCGGATTATCTGGAACGAAACGCGCGCCTTTACGGTTCAGAGACCGCCCTGGTGGAGATCAATCCCTCCGAGGAGCGCGATAAGGCCGTGACCTGGCGGGACTTCAGCCTGATCGAAAACGCGGCGCGCCCCGAGGCGCCGTATCGCCGTGAGATGTCGTGGCGCGACTTTGACCGCCGTGCCAACCGCTTCGCCAACCTGCTGCTCAGCCGCGGTGTCGCGCGCGGAACCAAGGTTGGCATTCTGCTGATGAACTGCCTGGAGTGGCTGCCCGTCTACTTCGGCATTCTCAAGGCCGGCTGCATCGCCGTGCCGCTGAACTTCCGCTACTCGGGCGACGAGATCCAGTACTGCCTCGACCTGGCGGACGTGGAGGTGCTCGTGTTCGGGCCGGAATTCGTCACACGTCTCGACCCCATCGCCGGCTCCCTCAGCCGCGTGCGCATGAAATTCTTCATCGGCCGCAGCGCCCCCGACTATGCCGAGGACTGCCTCCGCCTGATGGGCTTCTGCTCCTCGAGCGCACCCCCCGTTGCTCTCGACGAGGAGGACGACGCGGCAATTTACTTCTCCTCCGGAACGACCGGCTTCCCCAAGGCCATCCTCCACCGGCACAAAGCGCTCGTCTCCTCCTGCATGACCGAGCAGGCGCACCACGGCCAGACGCACGACGATGTGTTTCTCTGCATCCCCCCGCTCTACCACACCGGCGCGAAAATGCACTGGTTCGGCAGTCTCATCTCCGCGAGCCGCGCGGTGCTGCTGCGCGGCGTCAAGCCCGAGTGGATTCTCCGCACCGTCACCGAAGAGAAATGCACCATCGTCTGGCTCCTCGTGCCCTGGGCGCAGGACATCCTCGACGCGATCGAGTCCGGCCGCATCGACCTGAGCCATTACTACCTCGAGCAGTGGCGGCTCATGCACATCGGCGCGCAGCCGGTGCCGCCCAGCCTGATCCGGCGGTGGAAAAAGGTCTTCCCGAACCACCAGTACGACACGAACTACGGCCTCTCCGAATCCATCGGCCCGGGCTGCGTGCATCTCGGCGTGGAGAACGCCGACAAGGTCGGCGCGATCGGCAAACCCGGCTACCTCTGGGAGGCGAAGGTCGTGAATGACGACGGTTCGGAGGTGAAGGGCAGCGAGATCGGCGAGCTGATCGTCAAAGGTCCCGGCGTGATGCGCTGCTACTACAAGAACCCCGAGGCCACCGCTGAGATTCTCAAGGGCGACTGGCTTTATACCGGCGACATGGCCCGCGTGGACGCCGACGGATTCATCTACCTCGTCGACCGGAAGAAGGACGTGGTCATCTCCGGCGGCGAAAACCTCTACCCCGTGCAGATCGAGGATTTCCTGCGCCGCTGCGACAAGATCAAGGACGCGGCCGTGATCGGGCTGCCCGACGCCCGCCTGGGCGAGATCGCTGCGGCCATCATCGAGATCAAGGACGGTGAGACGTGCACGGAGGACGAGATCAACGACTTCTGCCGCGATCTTCCGCGCTATAAACGCCCCCGCAGGATCATCTTTGACAAAGTGCCCCGCAACCCGACCGGAAAGATTGAAAAGCCAGTCCTGCGTGAGAAATACTGCCACGGCCGCCTGGTGGAGGAGCAGATTTCGAGGTAAATTGTGATGGAATACGCTGTGTCCGGCCGGATGGCGCCGGGGTCCCCTGTACCGGCCCCCGCGGCATCCCTCCGGGACTCCCTGTCCAGTTGCAAATCTTCAACCCAAAAAGAGATGAGGAATTTTTATGTCTGACATGATAATCAAGCTTCTGATGCTGGTGGCTTTCTTCGGCCTGATGGTTGTCATCGGCTTCTACTGCCGCCGCCACGCGGGGAGCGTGGATGGGTTCGTGCTCGGCGGGCGATCGGTCGGCGCATGGTTCACGGCCTTCGCTTACGGCACCTCGTACTTTTCCGCCGTTATTCTCGTGGGCTACTCCGGCCAGTTCGGCTGGAAATACGGCATCGCCTCCACCTGGATCGGCATCGGCAACGCCGTCATCGGCTCCTATCTCGCGTGGACCATTCTCGGCCGCCGGACGCGCATCATGACACAGCACCTTGAAAGCAAGACCATGCCCGACTTCTTTGAAAAGCGTTACCACAGCAGGTCGCTGAAATTCGGCGCGGCGCTCATCATCTTTATCTTTCTCATCCCCTACGCCGCCTCGCTCTACAACGGCCTCTCCCGCCTGTTCAGCATGGCGTTCAACATCGACTACACGGTCTGCATCATCGTGATGACCGTGCTGACCGCCGTCTACGTCGTCGCGGGCGGCTATATGGCCACCGTCGTCAACGACTTTGTGCAGGGCATCATCATGCTGGTGGGCATCGTGCTGATCGTCTGGGCGTCGCTGCGGCAGTTCGGCGGCCTGCATCAGGCCATGCTGAGCCTCGCGCAGGTGAACGATCCCTCCGTCTCCCCCGCCCCGGGCACCTTCACCTCGTTCTTCGGGCCCGATCCCTTCAACCTGCTGTGGGTGGTCGTCCTGACTTCCCTTGGCACCTGGAGCCTGCCGCAGATGACGCAAAAGTTCTACGCCATCCGCAACGAGGCCGCCATCGTCAAGGGCACGGTCATCTCCACGCTGTTCGCCTTTGTCGTCGCGGGCGGGTGCTATTTTCTCGGCGGCTTCGGCAGGCTCCTGAGCGGCACTGTGGACGTGAACGCGCAGGGCTACGACGCCATCATCCCCAAGATGTTTGAGGCCTTCTCCCCCGCGATGATGGGCCTTGTGGTCATCCTGGTGCTGGCCGCATCGATGTCCACGCTCTCCTCCCTTGTGCTCACCTCGAGCTCCACCCTCACATTGGATTTGATTCAGCCGCGAAAACGTGTTAAATTAGATGAGAAGCATTTGCTTTCGACGATGCGCTGGCTGATCCTGGTATTCATCGCGCTCTCCGCCGTCATCGCCATCATCCAGTTCAAGCTCCGTATCACCTTCATCGCGCAGCTCATGGGCCTCTCCTGGGGCGCGATGGCGGGTGCGTTCATGGGCCCGTACCTGTACGGCCTTTACAGCAGGCGCATCACCGTTCCCGCCGTCTGGGTCAGCTTCCTCTTCGGCGTGGGAACGATGCTGCTCAATATGTTCTTCCGCGCGGCGTTCCCCGTCTGGTTCCAGTCCCCGATCAACTGTGGCGGCTTCGTGATGCTCGCGAGCCTCGTGCTGGTGCCGCTGGTCAGCCGCTTTACCAAGGCCCCGAGCCCGGAGCATGTGGAGCAGGTGTTCTCCTGCTACGGCAAAAAAGTTACCGTCACCGCCAAGGAATCCATCGGGGATCAGACGGTCGGCGCGAAATAAGGAGGAAATTGCATGAAAATTCTGATGCTAGGCAACGAGGCCGCCGCGCGCGGTCTCTTCGAGGCCGGCTGCACGTTTGTCTCCAGCTACCCCGGCACCCCCAGCACGGAGATCACCGAGGCCGCAGCCAAATACGGCGAGATTTACGCCGAGTGGGCGCCCAATGAAAAGGTCGCGATGGAGGCCGCCTTCGGCGCGTCCCTCGCGGGCCGCCGCAGCTTCTGCGGCATGAAGCATGTCGGCCTGAACGTGGCCGCCGACCCTCTCTTCACCATCTCCTACACCGGCGTCAACGCCGGCATGATCATCGGCGTCGCCGACGACGCGGGCATGCACTCCTCGCAGAACGAGCAGGACTCCCGCCACTACGCCGCCTCCGCCAAAATCCCCATGCTCGAGCCGAGCGACAGCGCCGAGGCGCTCGCTTTCGCAAAGCTCGGCTACGAGCTCTCCGAGCGGTTTGACACCCCGGTACTGCTCAAGATGTGCACCCGCATCTCGCACTCGCAGGGCGTCGTGGAGACGTCGGAGCGCGTCGAGCCCGCGCAGAAGCCCTATGAGAAGACACCCCAGAAGTACATCATGATGCCCGGCTACGCCAAAAAGCGCCACCCGGTCGTCGAGGAGCGCACGAAGGCGCTGATCGCCTACGCCGAGATTGCCGCGTGCAACCGCATTGAGGACGGCGGGGATCACTCCCTCGGCATCATCACGGACTCCACCAGCTACCAGTATGTCAAGGAGGCTCTGGGCGACCGCTACCCGGTTTTCAAGCTCGGCCTGATCTGGCCGATGCCGGAACAGAAGCTCCGCGAGTTCGCCGCGTCGGTCGAACGCCTCGTCGTCGTCGAGGAGCTCGACGGCTTCGTCGAGAGCCACTGCCGCGACCTCGGCCTCGCCGTGGAAGGCAAATCGCTCTTCTCCCCGATTGACGAGCTCTCGCAGAATCTTGTCGCCGCAAAGCTCGGCACGCCCATCGAGGCAGGCCCTAAGCTCGCCGTGCCCATCCCGCCGCGCCCGCCTGTCATGTGCGCCGGCTGCCCGCACCGCGGCCTTTTCTACACGCTCTCCAAGCTCAAGCTCACCGTCATCGGCGACATTGGCTGCTATACGCTCGGCGCGGCGATGCCGCTCAATGCGATCGACTCCGTCATCTGCATGGGCGCGTCGGTCTCCGGTTTGCACGGCTTCAATAAAGCCGGCGGCGGCGCATCCGACGGAAAGACCGTCGCGGTCATCGGCGACTCCACGTTCATGCACTCCGGCATGACCGGTCTCGTGAACATCGCCTACAACGACTCGCACTCCACCGTCATCATCCTCGACAACTCAATCACCGGCATGACCGGCCACCAGCAGAACCCCACCACCGGCTACAACCTCAAGGGCGACCCCGCCTCGAAGGTTGACCTGGAGGCGTTCTGCCGGGCCGTGGGCATCGGCCGCGTGCGCGTGGTCGATCCCTATGACCTTGACGCGTGCGAGAAGGCCGTCCGTGAGGAGCTCGCCGCCGACGAGGCGTCGGTCATCATCTCCCGCCGGCCCTGCGCGCTGCTCAAATACGTCAGGCACAAAGCGCCGCTCGCGGTCGACCCCGCGAAATGCAAGGCGTGCAAAATGTGCATGAAGATCGGCTGCCCGGCCATCAGCATGACGCCCGCCGGCGCAAAGGTCGACAATACGCTCTGCACCGGCTGCGGCGTGTGCTCGCAGCTGTGCAAATTCGGCGCGTTCTCCGCGCCCAGGGAGGGCTGAGCATGGAAACAAAAAACATCATGATCGTCGGCGTCGGCGGGCAGGGCTCGCTCCTCGCCTCCAAGCTGCTCGGCCGCCTGCTTCTGACCCGCGGCTACGACATCAAGGTCTCCGAGGTGCACGGCATGAGCCAGCGCGGCGGCAGCGTCGTCACCTACGTCCGCTACGGCGAGCACGTCTACTCCCCCATCATCGACAAGGGGCAGGCTGATTTTCTCGTTTCCTTTGAGCTGCTCGAGGCGGCGCGCTACACCGAGTATCTGAAAAGGGGCGGCCGCGTCGTCACGAACACCCAGCAGATCAATCCCATGCCCGTCATCACCGGCGCGGCGGATTATCCCGCCGACCTTACGGGCCGGATGAAGGCCGCCGGCATCGACGTCGACGCGTTCGACGCGCTCTCCCTCGCCGGGCAGGCAGGCTCGTCCAAAGCCGTCAACATCGTGCTGATGGGTCACCTCTCGAAGTATTTCGACTTCTCACTCGACGAGTGGATGGCAGCCGTAGAGCACAGCGTGCCCGCAAAATTCCTCGAACTCAACAAGAAGGCGTTCCTGCTCGGTCGGAACGCCTAAACGGAGGCAGAGACATGACAAAATATTTCCAGCCCGAAATTGAAACCGCACCTGTGGAAACCATCCGTGCGCTCCAGAGCGAGCGGCTCGCAGACACCGTCCGCCGCGTGTGGGACAATGTCCCGTATTACCGCAACCTCATGGAGGAAAAGGGCGTCACGCCGGATGACATCCGCTCCGTGGACGACCTGCACAAGCTGCCCTTCACCTATAAAAAGGACCTGCGCGACACCTACCCGTACGGCCTGTTCGCCGTTCCTCTGCGCGATGTCGTGCGTCTGCACGCCTCGAGCGGCACCACCGGCAAGCAGATCGTCGTGGGCTATACGCAGCACGATCTGGACATCTGGTCGGACTGCACCGCCCGCGCCCTCACCGCGGCGGGCGGCGGGCCGGAGGACATCGTCCACGTCTCCTACGGCTACGGCCTTTTCACCGGCGGCCTCGGCGCCGACATGGGCGCGCGCAAGATCGGCGCGGTCACCGTCCCGGTCTCGAGCGGCAATACACAGCGCCAGATCACCATTCTGCGCGACTTCGGCTCCACCATCCTCTGCTGCACGCCGTCCTACGCGCTGCACATCGCCGAGGTGCTCCGCGAAGAGGGCCTCACAAAGGACGACATCCACCTCAAGGCAGGCATCTTCGGCGCGGAGCCGTGGACAAACGAGATGCGCCGTGAGATCGAGGAGGAGCTGGGCCTGAAGGCCTACGATATCTACGGTCTCACCGAGATCGTCGGCCCCGGCGTCGCCTTTGAGTGCTCCGAGCAGACCGGCATGCATGTCAACGAAGATCATTTCATCGCCGAGGTCATCGACCCCGACACCGGCGAAGTTCTTCCCGAGGGCACGCAGGGCGAACTGGTCTTCTCCTGCATCACAAAAGAGGCGTTCCCCATTCTCCGCTACCGCACGCGCGACATCGGCGTGATCGAACACAGGAAGTGCTCCTGCGGGCGGACGCTCATCAAGATGACCAAGCCCCGCGGGCGCACGGACGATATGCTCATCGTCCGCGGCGTGAACGTCTTCCCCTCCCAGATCGAGACCGTGCTTCTCGAGCACGGCTATACCGCCAACTACCAGATCGTCGTCGACCGCGCGAACAACTCCGACAACATCGAGGTCCAGGTGGAGATCAGCGACGCGGTCTTCTCCGACACGGTCAAGGGCCTGGCCAAAAAGGAAAAGGAGCTCGAGGGCGCGCTCAAGTCCCTGCTCGGCATCGCCGCCAGAGTCAGCCTTCTCGAGCCGAACTCCATCCCCCGCTCTACCGGAAAGGCCGTCCGCGTCGTTGACAAGCGCAAGCTGCTGGATTAAGGAGGTTCCGAAATGGTACAACAATTGTCCGTTTTTATCCAGAACAAGGCCGGCAAGATTGCCTCCATTACCCGTTCTCTCGCCGAGCGCGGCATCGACCTGCGCGCGCTCTCCGTGGCCGACACGGCGGACTTCGGCATTCTCCGGATGCTGGTCAGCGACATCGGCCTGGCCCGGTCCGTGCTCTCCGAGCACCACTGCATCGTCAGCGCCACGGGCGTCACGGTCGTCGCCGTGCCGGACGTACCCGGCGGCCTTGCCAAAGTTCTGAGCGTTCTCGCCGAGGGAAACATCGACATCGAGTATATGTACTCCCTGATCGGCCGCGGCGAGGACAGAGCCTACATGGTCTTTCGTGTCTCCGACGAGCCGAAGCTTCTCGAGCTGCTCGCCGCCAACCACCTGTCCACCGTATCCAGTGAAGAGCTGGGCATCAAATAATCGCAGAAACGAGGAACAACTATGAAGGAACTCAGCAGAAAATCCCGGTTTTTCACCGACTCCGTCATTCGCCGCATGACCCGCATCTCGCTCGACTGCGGTGCGATCAACCTTTCCCAGGGCTTCCCGGACTTCGATCCTCCCAAAGAGATGATGGACCGCCTCGAGGAGGTCAGCCATCAGGGCCCCCACCAGTACCCGATCACGATGGGCGCTCCCAACTTCCGCGAGGCGCTCGCGCGCAAGTGCGGCCGCTTCATGGGCCGCACGCTCGACCCCAACACGGAAATGGTCGTTACGATCGGCTCCACCGAGGCCATGGTGGATACGATCTTTGCCCTCACCAACCCCGGCGACAAGATCATTATTTTCTCTCCGTACTTTGAGAACTACCGCGCGCAGGCCATCATGGCCGAGTGCGAGCCCATCTTCGTGCCCCTCACCCCGCCCGCGTTCGGCTTCGACCCCGCCGTGCTTGAGGACGCCTTCAAGCAGGACCCGAAGGCCATCCTGATCTGCAACCCCTCGAACCCGAGCGGCAAGGTCTTCACCGAGGCCGAGCTGAAGTTCATCGCCGACCTGTGCATCAGGTACGACGTTTACGCCATCATGGACGAAGTCTACGAGCACATCATCTACGCCCCCAACAAGCACACCTACATGAACAGTCTGCCCGGCATGTGGGAGCGCACGATCTCCTGCTCCTCCCTCTCCAAGACCTACTCCGTCACCGGCTGGCGCATCGGCTACGCCATCGCGCCCAAGGAGATCATGGACCGCATTAAGCAGTATCACGACTTCAACACCGTCGGCGCGCCCTCACCGCTGATGGAAGCCGCCGTCGTGGGCCTCAACATGCCGGACAGCTACTACAAGGAGTTCGGCGACCACTACGCGCACATGAAAAAGCTCTTCACCGACGGCCTCAAGTCCATCGGCATGGAGTTCACCGATCCGCAGGGCGCTTATTTCGTCCTCGCGAACATCGGCCAGTACATGCGGAAAGGCCAGTCCGATGTGGCGTTCTGCGAGGAGATGGCCCGCAAGGTAGGCGTCGCCTGCGTGCCCGGCACCTCCTTCTTCCAGGAGAACGTCAGCAACATCGTCCGCTTCCACTTTGCGAAGAAGGACGAGACTCTCTATGAGGCCCTCAACCGTCTCGCCGACATCAAGGCCAAGATGGGCTGATTCCCCCGTCCCACCGCCGCCCGGCGCGCCGCGCCGGGCGGTTTCTTTTGCCTCTTGACAAAAGAAATGAACGCAGTATAATCAAATTCACAGTTTTCATACTTTTCATACTTTTGTACTTCAAGGGAGCATGATACAATGGCAAAACGATTTCCAAAGGATAAATACGCCTGGACAATCAAGATCGGCGAAAAGGGTCAGTTCGTCATTCCCAAGGAGGCGCGCGAGATCTTCGACCTCAACCCCGGCGACACCATCATCGTCCTTGGTGACCGCAAGCGCGGCATTGCCATCCCGCCGAAATCCATGTTCTTCCGGATCGCCGCCGACATCTTCGGCAGCCGCCCTGACGAGGGAGGTGAGGAAGAATGAGCGTGCTCGAGGTAAACAATCTTCGGAAGGTCTATTCCGCCTTCACACTGGACGGTGTGTCCTTCTCGCTCCAGTCCGGTAAAATCACCGGCTTCATTGGCCGCAACGGCGCGGGCAAATCCACTACACTCAACGCTCTCCTGCGTTTCATCCACCCCGACGCGGGCGATGTGTCCTTCTTCGGGCTGCCGTTCGGCGGGCATGAGGAGGAGATCAAGCAGCGCGTGGGCTTTGTCTCGAGCGGCGTGAACTACTACCCACGCCGGAAGCTGCGCGTCATCACCGGCGTGACGCGCCCGTTTTACCGCGGATGGGATGACGCGGCATACACCGATTGCCTGCGCCGCTTCTCGCTTGACGAGGAGAAGACGCCCGCACAGCTCTCGGCGGGCATGAAGGTCAAGTATGCCCTCGCGCTGGCGCTCTCGCACCGGGCGGAGCTGCTGATCCTGGATGAGCCGACCAGCGGCCTCGACCCCGTCTCGCGCGACGACCTGCTGGACGTCTTTCTCGACCTCTGCGACGAGGGCAAGACGATTCTCTTCTCCACCCACATCACCTCCGACCTCGACAAGTGCGCCGACCGTATCCTATATCTTCGCGGCGGCCGCCTGATCGCAGATGCACCGCTCGCGTCGTTCGTGGACGGCTACCGCCTCGTGACCTTCGCGGAAGGAGAGCCGAGCGCCGCGCAGGAGGCCGCTCTGATCGGGCGCAAGCGCGGCAAAACGGGCTTCACCGCCCTCGTCCCCGCGTCGGAGGCGGGACTTTTCCCGGATGCCGCCCCGGCGAACCTCGAGTCGGTCATGATCCATCTCGAAAAGGAGGGAGAATCATGCTGAGCCGTCTGCTCCGCAAGGAGATCCGCCTCTCCATGCACCCCACGGCGGTCGTGATGCTCGCGCTCTCCGCGATGGTGCTGATCCCAAACTATCCCTACACCGTGATCTTCTTCTACACCACGCTTTCCCTGTTCTTTACCTGCCTCCAGGGCCGCGAGAACAACGACGTCGTCTATTCCCTAACCCTGCCGACAGCCAAGCGCGACATCGTGCGCGGCCGCTTTGCCTTCGCCGCGCTGCTGGAGCTCGCGCAGCTCCTGCTGACGGGCCTCTTCTGCCTCCTGAAGCAGCGCCTTGCCCTCCCCGCCAACCAGGCCGGGCTGCAGGCCGGGCCCGTGCTGATTGCGGCGGGCTTCGCGCTGTTCGGCGTGTTCAACGCCGTCTTCTTCCCCGCTTATTACCGCAACGTCGTTAAAATTGGCGTACCCTTCGTCGCCGCCACGACCGTTTTCTTCGCGCTTGTCGCTGCGGGCGAGGTCGTCATCCATGCCGTCCCCTTCGCCCGTGACTGCCTGAACACATCCGACCCGGCCGTGCTCCCTGTTCAGCTTCTTTCCCTCGCGGTGGGATTTGCCGTCTGGCTGCTGCTCACCGCCGCCGCGTACCGTGTGTCTGTCCGCCGCTTCGAGCGGCTCGACCTGTAACAAAAGGGGGAAAGCTCTATGCTTTCCCCCTTGCCTTATCCTTCGCTTCGCTTCGGCAGGAGCAGTCCCACCAGCGCGGCGGCAATGGCGCACACCGCGCTCAGATACATGCTGTACTGCAGCGAGCTCGACGCCGCCACGGCAGCCATCGCCGCGGGCATGGCTGCGAAGGCCAGATACATCATGATGACCAGCAGCGAGCTCGGCAGGCTGCTTCGCTCCTGATAGCGGGCACAGCCCATGGTGATGAGCGTCGGGACGCCGTGGCCGCTGACAAGGCCGTCCAGCGCGCAGCAGGCGATGATAGCGGAAGGGCTCCGCGCTGCCAGTCCCGCGAGCAGAATGACCGCGCCCACCGGCGTGCCGATCAAAAAGATTTTCCGGGGCGAGAGCTTCAGCCTCGGCGCAAAGAAGCGGGAGAGCGCTGCGAAGATCCAGTATGCCGCCAGCGCATACGCACCGCGCACCGAATCGTGCAGCACCACCTTCATGTACCGGATGACCCACACGATCAGTCCGTTGAACGAGCAGGTGAAGAGAAACAGCGCCGCGAGAATGACAAGATTTTCCCGGTTGGTCAGATATTCCTTTACATCGCGCGGAGTCAGCCGTGCCTCGGTGTTCCCCTCCCGGCTCAGCCGGCGGTTCATGGAGAGGCCGGTAAGGGCAAAAATACCGTACGGCACGGCTACGACGGCAGCCAGCACAAAATACGTTGTCCGCCAGGGGAGCAGGCCGCGCACCCACTGGATAAAGAGCGGTGCGAACAGGGCGCCGAGGCCCGAGAAAGCATGGAGCGCGCCGAGATATTTTCCGGAATCCGCGCCGTTGAGATCGACGATAAACGCGTTGCAGTTTCCGTCGATAAAGCCGACCGCGATGCCGAACACGAAGAAGCAGGCAAGCAGCGCCGGGTAGCTCGGCGCGAGTCCCTTGCACACCAGCATCAGCACTACCATGCCGGCTGCCGCCACAAGGATTTTATCCTTTCGAACGCGTCCCTGCAGAAACAGCATCGCCACCAGAGAAAGGAGCGAACCGACGCTCGCTGTGGTGCTCATCGTGCCCTCGAGGCGCGGCGGGATAGAAAACGCCTCCACCAGATCGCTCAGAAGCGCGGAGATGATCGTGATGCTGATGGCGAAGCCGACGACATACAGCAGCATTGCATAGGTATATTCCCGGTGCAGACGTACCTGATCCATGCTGAATTCCTCCTGCTTATACGTTTTAGCAATTCTATTATACCCGTGCCCCCTTCCGCTGCCTAGCGGCAGGAATGCCAAAAAAAGCCCCCGGATTTGACGCAATTTACAAAAGGACCGCGCTGCCGCGCGCAATCCCTCTTGCAAAACGGCTCCCTTCGCATTATGATAAGGGCTGCTGGATTTTTGCCGGATCAGGCGGGCAAACCGGCGGAAGGAAGTGTCCGGAATGCGGGAAAAGCGCAGAAATTCCATCGTGGTGCAGGGCGGCATTCTCGCGGTTGCCGGTATCCTGACAAAAATTCTCGGGTTTGCCTATCGGATTCCGATGGCCAACATGCTCGGCGAGCAGGGCAACGGCATTTATTCGGTGGCGTTCGACATCTATAACATTGCCCTTACGCTCTCGTCTTACAGTCTTCCCGCCGCGGTGTCCAAAATGATTTCAGAGCGCGTCGGCCGCCGTCAGCGCGGCGGAGCGCGGCATGTGTTCCGCGTCTCGATGCTCTTTGCCCTGGCCGCGGGTCTGCTGGCCTTCGCGGTGCTCTTCCTCGGCGCGGGTGCGCTCGAGCGCATATATCACTGCGCGGGCCTCGCCCGTCCCCTGCGCGTCCTCGCGCCGACCGCCTTCGTCGTGGCTCTGCTGGGCGTGCTGCGCGGCTGGTTCCAGGGCAGCGGGAACATGGTACCCACCGCCTTTTCACAGGTGCTCGAGCAGGTGGTCAACGCCGCCGTCAGCCTGCTGGCAACATGGCAGTTCATGAACGCCTTCGCCTCCTCCGGCGAGGCCGCGTCCTACGGCGCTGCCGGCGGCACAGCCGGTACGCTCGCGGGCGCGGGCGCCGCGCTTCTTTTCATGGGTCTTCTTCTCTGGCTGGGGCGGCCCAACGGCGGCGAGCGGCTGACGCGCGGCTCCTCTGAGAGCGATCGCGCCGTGCTCAGGGCACTTGTCCTCACGGTGATCCCCCTGATCCTCAGCCAGACCATCTACCAGTTGGGCAACACGCTCGACGACCTGATGTTCAAGCGCGTTCTCGCCGGTAAGGGAGTGGCCGACCAAACGGCCAGTTCCCTTCTCGGCGTGTACAACTCCCAATACAATCAGATGACCACCATGCCCGTGGCGGTGACGACTGCCATGGCCGCCTCCCTCCTGCCGGGCATCGCCCTTCTCAACGCGGGAGGGGATTTTGGCGAGGCGCGCCGCAAGATCCGCACGGTGGTCAAGCTCAATATGGCCATTGCCATTCCTTCCGCCGTGGGCCTCGGCGTGCTCGCCGGGCCGATCATGCGGCTTCTCTTCCCCAGCCTGACGGAGTATCAGGCAGTCGCCATCCGGCTGCTTCAGTACGGCTCGGTCGCGGTGATCTTCTATGCGCTCTCCACGATCACTGCCGCTGTGCTTCAGGGCAGCGACTATATGAACCTCCCGGTCATCAACGCCGCCGCCGCGCTCGCGGGACATCTGCTGCTGGTCTACCTTCTGCTTCGCTTCACCGGTCTCGGCGTGTATGTACTGGTCATCGGCAACGTCACCTTTCCGATCGTGCTCTCGCTGCTCAACACGTTCTGCGTGCGCAGGTGTCTGCGCTGTCGGCTGGAATTCCGGCAGACGTTCGCCGTGCCTTTCGCCGCCTCTCTCCTGATGGGACTGATCGTGTGGGCCGTCTCGGCCGGGCTGTCTGCGGTACATCTCCCCCTGGTCTTCTCTCTCCTTGCCGCCATCCTGCTCGGCGCCGTGTTTTACGGCGTTGTTCTGCTGCGAACCGGCTGCTTTTCCCAGCGTGAGCTCCGTGAGCTGCCGAAAAGCGGCCTCCTGCTGCGTGTGGCCGGCTGCATCAAATAGCCTCCGTCCCGGCGCGATGCGCCGGGACTTTTTCCCCGTACCACACCAGAATCCCGTAAAAGCCGACCCTGTCCCCGCGCTACAATGGAGGGGAGTTTTGCGAGGGGAGCTGCTGTGGATTGGATACGATGTTGGAGAAACTCCTCCGATACGGCGCGGACGTGCCGGCGGGCCTTCACCGATCAATGGGAAACAAAACGCTCTACCGTTCCTGTCTGCGCCTTCTGGCGGAAGATGGACCGTTGGGCGAGCTGTCCCTGGCGGTTTCCGCGTCACGTTGGAACGATGCGCTCGTGATTGCGGACAGCACCGCCGGGGCGGCGTCGAACCTGGGCCTCACGCGTCTCGCCCGCGCGGCTGAAACGCTCACGGACGTCCTGCACCGCAGAGAGGCCTCCGGGGCGGCCGGCGCGTATGCGGCCCTTCTGGAGGAATGGGAACTTTTCCGCCGTGCCGCCGGTTTTTAGAAACCGAACCTGTCAAAACGGAAAGATTTCCAAGAAGTGGCTTGAGGATAAGGCAGAGGTATGGTAAAATAACAAAAATGTATGATGTGCGGGGGGTGGAGCCGTATGATCAAGCACACAATTCTGGTCGTGGACGATAATCAGATCAACCGAATGATCCTATGCGAAATTTTAGCAGACCAGTATGAGATTCTCCAGGCTTCCACCGGAAAAGAGGCGCTGAGCCTTCTCTTGAACGCACAGAGCGGCATTTCTGCCGTTCTTCTCGACATGATTATGCCGGGGATGGACGGCTTCGAGGTGCTCGCCGCCATGCAGGAGCACCATCTCACCTCCCGCATTCCCGTTCTCGTCACCACCCAGCAGGAGGGGACGGAAAACGAGGTTCGCGCGCTGTCGCTCGGCGCGGCGGATTTTCTGTCCAAGCCCTACAATCCTGAGATCATCCGCCGCCGGCTCGAAAACCTGATCCGCTTTCAGGAGAATGCCGCGCTGGTCAACGCCGTGGAGCGCGACGGGCTGACGGGTCTTTACAGCCAGGGTGCCTTCTCCCGCCTGGCCCAAGAGCGCCTGCGGCAGGACAAAGACGGCGATTTTGACATTCTGATGCTGGATCTTGACCGTTTTCAGCTGGTCAACGATCTGTACGGTGTCCACGGCGGGGACGCCCTGCTGTGCTTTATGGCGGACTTTCTGCGCGCCGAAGCGCCAGCGGGAAGCCTCTGTGCCCGCATCAGCGGCGCGCACTTCGCCCTGCTCTGCCCCCGTCAGGACGGCTGCCCCGAGCGGCTGGCCGGCACGGCGGCGGATCGGCTGAAGGACTATCCTGTCAGTATGGTGATCATGCCGCGCGTAGGCGTCTATCCCGTGGAAGACCGCCTGCTTCCCATCGCGGCCATGTGCGACCGCGCCATGCTGGCCGCAGGCAGCATCAAAGGAAAATACGGCGTCTACTGCGCACGCTATCAGGAGTCCATGCGCAACAACCTGCTTGAGGAGCAGCGAATCCTCGACGACATGCGCAGCGCGCTGGAGCAGGGCCAGTTCATAGCCTACTACCAGCCCAAGGTGGACCTCACTACCGGCCGCATCGCGGGCGCCGAAGCACTGGTTCGCTGGAAGCACCCCACCCGCGGGCTGATTCCGCCCAGCCACTTCATTCCGCTCTTTGAGCGGAACGGTTTTATCACGGAGCTGAGCGCTTACCTGTGGGATCTGGTCTGCTCGGACATTGCGCGGTGGAAAAAGGACGGCGAGGTCTGCCCGATCTCCGTTAACGTCTCCCGCATCGATTTCTACAACCCACGCCTCGTAGCCACACTGACCTCGCTGGTGAAGCGTCACGTTCTCATGCCGGAGCAGCTCCATCTGGAAATTACGGAGACCGCCTACACACAGGACCCGTCGCAGCTCATCCGCACGGTGGAGGAGCTCAAGTCGCTCGGCTTCGTGATCGAGATGGACGATTTCGGCTCGGGCTATTCCTCGCTCAACATGCTTTCCGACCTTCCGATCGACACGCTCAAGCTCGATATGCGGTTCCTGCAAAGCGCAGGAAAAAAGCGCCGCAACGACATCCTGCCCTTTATGGTCAGCATGGCGAAATGGCTGGGCGTCCATGTGATCGCCGAGGGCGTGGAGACGGCCGAACAAGTCTCCTTTCTTCACAGCCTGGGCTGCAACTGCGGGCAGGGCTTTTACTTTGCCGCTCCCATGCCGCCCGACGAATATGAGCGCCTGATGCGCTCCGGAAGGCACTGGTCCGTCGGCGCGGAGCCGTTCCCCGGCAGCGGCATCGTCTCGCTCGAGGAGCTCTGGAACCCGATGTCCAGCTTCAACCGCATTTTTGACGGCTTCATCGGCACGCTCGTCATTTTTGAGTTCACAGGAACGGAACTGCGCTTTATCCGCGCGAACGAAAAATATTACGGCATGAGCAGCGTTCCTTTTGGCCGCCGCCGCGGCGCGCAGGACCTCGACGTGCTCCGGTACACGCTGCCCGCGGACGCGCAGCGGCTGCGATCTTCTCTTATGGCGGCCGCAGAGGCCGGCGGCGAATTCGTGACCGACGTCCGCTGGCACGGCGAGCATGCGGCAGACAACGTTAGCTGGCAGCATATGCAGTTCAAGATCATCGGCCGCAGCGGGCAGGTAACGCTGTTCCTCGCCTTAATGGAGGACATTACCGCCAGTAAGAACGTGGAGCACTCGCTGCTCGAAGCCGCGCAGCGGGACAGCATGACCGGCCTCCTCAACCGGGTGGAATTCGAAAACCGGGTGCGCCGGGCGCTCGCGTCTCATCCGGACGGAGTGGCTTACCGCGGCGCGTTCCTGATCCTGGATGTGGACAATTTCAAGCGCATCAATGACAGCTGCGGCCATCAGTGCGGCGACCGGGTGATTTGCGCTGTCTCCGAAATCCTGCGCCGGTCCGTCCGCTCGGAGGATCTGACCGCCCGCCTGGGCGGGGATGAATTCGGCATTTTCCTCTGCGGCGCGAACGATCGGGCCATCGTCGCCGCGCGGGCAGAGGAGCTGTGCCGCGAGGTGCAGAGCTACGACACGTCTGCACCGTTCTCCTGCTCCGTCGGCGTGGCCGTCTGCCCCGACAACGGCCAGCAGTTCAGCGAACTCTATCACGTCGCCGACCATGCACTCTATTGCGCGAAAAATCAAGGAAAAAACCGATATGTGATCGCAGACGTCCGCCAGGAGGCACCCGCCTAATGACCGGCCCGCATAAAGGAGAAAACAATGAGGCAAAACACAGCCCTTGTGCTGGAGGGCGGCAGCCTTCGCTGTATGTTCACGGCAGGCGTTCTTGACGCTTTTCTGGACTGGAAGGAGTCCTTCGGCTGCGTGGCCGGCGTGTCTGCGGGCTCGCTCAGCGGCATCAACTTTGTCGCCGGTCAGCGCGGCCGCACGGAACGGGTCAACGTGCGATTCGTCAACGATGACCGCTATCTCGGCATGAAGAGCCTGCTCCGACACCGCTCCATCTTCAACTTTGACTTTCTCTTCGGCGAGATCAGCGACGAGCTCGAGCCGTTCAACCGGGAGACTTTTCTGAATTCCCCCACCCGCTACGTCGCCTTCACCACCGACATCCAGACCGGTGAGAGCGTGGCGCACGAAAAGGGCGTCAGCGAGGACATTCTCCTCGCGGCCCGGGCGTCGAGCAGTATGCCGCTCCTTGCGCCGATCGTCCGCGTGGACGGCCGGCTCTGCCTGGACGGCGGCATGGCCATGCCCGTCCCCTACCGCTGGCCCATGGAACAGGGCTACGAAAAGCTCGTCGTCGTGCTCACGCAGGCGGAGGGCTATCGGAAAAAACCCGTCACCGGCACGATGGCGCGGGTAATCGCCCGCCGCTACCGCCGCTATCCCGCGCTGGTGGAGAGCCTTCTCACCCGCCCCGAGCGCTACAACGCCCAGCGGGAGGAGATCGAATCGCTCGCACGCGAGGGGAAACTCTTTATCATCCGTCCCGACCGGCCCGTGACCGTCTCCCGCGTGGAAAAAGACGTGGGCAAGCTTCTCTCCCTCTACCGCGAGGGACTCCGCGTCGCCGCCTCGCAGCGCGGGGCGCTGATGGAATATCTGAACGCCTGACATAACGCTGAAGGGCGCGCCGCAGACATCTGCGGCGCGCCCTTTTTCTGTTTTACGCTTTTCCGCGCAGCTCGATGATCTGATCACGCAGGAGCGCGGCGTACTCGTACTCCATCATGCGGGCAGCCTCGCGCATCTGCTTCTCGAGCTTGGCGATCGCACGGTCGCGCTCGGCCTGCGTCATCTTCACGCCGTCCTTGCGGCGCACGTCCGCGGTGTCCTTCGAGATCTCGAGGAGCTCGTGGACAGGCTTGAGGATTGTCTGCGGGACGATGCCGTGCTTTTCGTTGAATGCATTCTGGATTGCGCGGCGGCGTTCCGTCTCGTCGATGGCGGCGCGCATGGCGGCGGTGATCTGGTCGGCGTACATGATGACCCGGCCGCCCGCGTTGCGTGCGGCACGTCCGATCGTCTGGATGAGCGACGTCTCCGAGCGGAGGAACCCTTCCTTGTCCGCGTCGAGGATGGCGACGAGGCTGACCTCCGGAAGATCGAGGCCCTCGCGCAGCAGGTTGATGCCCACGAGGACGTCGAACCTGGCAAGGCGCAGGTCGCGGATGATCTCCATGCGCTCCATCGCGCCGATGTCCGAGTGCATATAGCGCACGCGAACGCCGTTTTCCTGCAAATAGGTCGTCAGGTCCTCGGCCATTTTCTTGGTCAGCGTGGTGACGAGCACACGCTCATTCCGTGCAGCGGTGGCGTTGATCTCGCCGATGAGATCGTCAATCTGGCCCTCGATGGGCCGCACGAGGATCTCCGGGTCCAGGAGGCCTGTCGGGCGGATGACCTGCTCAACGATCTGGCCCGAGCGCTCGCGCTCGTAATCGGCCGGCGTGGCGGATACGTAGACGGCCTGGTTGACGCGCTTCTCGAACTCCTCAAATTTGAGCGGTCGGTTGTCAAACGCACAGGGCAGACGGAACCCGTAGTTTACCAGGCTCTCCTTGCGGGCGCGGTCGCCGTTGTACATGGCGCGCACCTGCGGCAGTGTGACATGGCTCTCGTCCACGAAGAGCAGAAAGTCCTTTGGGAAATAGTCCAGCAGCGTCATCGGCGCGGAGCCTGCCGGACGGCCGGAGATGATGCGCGAATAGTTCTCGATGCCCGAGCAGTAGCCCAGCTCCTGCATCATCTCGATGTCGTAGAGCGTGCGCTGGCGGATACGCTGCGCCTCGAGAAGCTTGTCGTGCTCCTCAAAGAACTTCACCTGCGCCCAGAGCTCGGCCTCGATCTCCTTCACCGCCCGCTCCATCTTGTCACGAGGCGTGATGTAGTGGCTGGCGGGGTAGATGGGGATGTGGGTGAGCACGCGCACCGTCGTGCCGGTAACGGCGTTAATCTCGCTGATGCGGTCGATCTCGTCGCCGAAGAACTCCACGCGGATGGCGGTGTCGCGCCAGTAGGCGGGATAGATGTCCACCGTGTCTCCGCGGACGCGAAAATTGTTGCGTTCGAAGGCCACGTCGTTGCGCACATAGCGGTCTTCGACAAGCCGGCGCTGAAGCTCGCGCATCTCCATCGTCTGGCCCGGCCGGAGGGAGATCATCATTTTTGCGAAATCCTCCGGTTCGCCCAGGCCGTAGATACAGCTCACCGACGAGACGACGATCACGTCCCGCCGCTCGAGCAGCGAGCAGGTCGCCGAAAGACGCAGCCGGTCGATCTCGTCGTTGGTGGCGGCATCCTTCTCAATGTAGGTGTCGGTATGGGGGATGTACGCCTCCGGCTGGTAGTAGTCGTAATACGAGACGAAATATTCCACCGCGTTCTCGGGGAAAAAGTCCTTGAACTCGGCGCACAGCTGCGCGGCAAGTGTCTTGTTGTGCGCAAGCACGAGTGTGGGGCGCTGGATGCGCTGGATGACGGACGCCATGGTGAACGTCTTGCCAGAGCCGGTGACGCCCAGAAGCGTCTGTTCGCCGAGACCGCTCCCGATGCCGCGCGCAAGCGCGTCGATGGCCTCCGGCTGATCCCCGGCGGGCTGATAGGGGGCGTGAAGCTTGAATTCCATTGGGTTCTCCTTACAGCGGCTGCTGTTTGATCTTTGCGTAGCGCCGGGGATAGGCGGCCGGCGTAGGCCGCTCCTTGCGGACAACGACGACACGGTGCACCGCGCCTCCGGCCGGGTATTCGGCGATCCGCTCGACGCGGCCGCCGAGCGTGCGGATGGCGGTGGCGGCCTCCCCGGCCTCCGTCTTCGCGCCGGCGCCCTTCATTGCGAGGAATACGCCGCCTACCTTCACAAACGGCAGGCAGAGCTCCGCGAGGAGGTTGAGCCGCGCGACGGCACGGGAGGTGGCGATGTCATAGATTTCCCGCCGGTCGGCGGCATATTCTTCCGCCCGGGCGGTGACGCACTCCGCTTCCACTCCGAGCGCGGTGATCGTCCCGGCGAGCCAGTCCATGCGCTTGGCGAGGGAGTCGAGCAGCGTCAGGCGGAGCGACGGCTCGGCAATCTTCAGCGGCACCCCGGGGAATCCCGCGCCGCAGCCGACGTCGATCACACGTTTCCCCGGGAAATCTGTCACGGTCAGGAGGGCAAGACAGTCGAGAAAGTGCAGCTCCGCTACAGCCTTCGGGTCGGTGATGGCTGTCAGGTTCATGACCTTGTTCTTTTCCAGCAGCGCCTCTCCGAACGCGCAGAGCGTGTCGGCCTGTGCGCCGCTCAGCGTCACTCCAAGAGCCGGAAGGCCGGCCAGCAGCGTTTCTCTCATGGTGTTCCTCCGTGTTGGATTGATGGCCCTGGCGGTCAGGCCGCGCAGCCGGGTTCACCCCATCTGCTTCTGGAGCAGCCGGATGTCCCTGCCGCAAAAGAGGACAAGATCGTAGCCGCCGAGCAGACGCGAGGCGATCTGGGGCGTGTAGCGGCGGCGAATCTCGTCCGTGGTAAGATTGGTGGAGAGGATGGTCGGAAGGCCCGCCATCAGGCGGCCGTTCACGACCGTATAAAGCGCCGAGATTGTGAACTGCGTGGTCATCTCGGTGCCGAGGTCATCGAGGATCAGGAGGTCGCAGGCGGTGTAGCGAAAGGTCTCACGGTCGTCTCCGCCGCCAAACTTCACGTTCTCATACTCCGCGAACAGCCGTGCGGCCGTCTCATAGACGACAGAGAACCCCGCGTCGGCCACCGTCCGCGCGATGGCGGCGGAGAGGAAGGTCTTCCCCAGCCCAGTACCGCCGGAAAACAGCAGCGACGGGGCGCGGAGCGAAAAACTCTGTGCATAGCGGCGGCACTTGGTCAGCACCATCTGCATCAGCTCGCGCGGGCTCGCGCCCAGGCGCGGGTCGGTCTCGGCCGGATACCAGCTCAGCTTGAATGCCTCAAAACTCTCGCGCCCGCCAAGCAGGCTGGAGAGCTCCTTCTTCTGCTCCTGCCGGCACAGCTCGCGCAGGCACTCGCACATTCGTTCGCCCACATAGCCTGTGCCGCCGCAGACGGGGCAGATCGGTTCGTCCTCCAGATCGGCGGAGTCGATGCTCTCGGACTCGAGGATCCAGTCCCGCTCGCGCTGGAGCGCCTGATTCTCGGCGCGCAGCTTCGCCACGGCCCCGGACGGGTCGCCGCCGGTCTGGAACGTGGCGGCCATCACACGGGCCGTCGTTTTGCGCAGCTCTCCGTCGATCTCCTTCAGGCGGGGCGAGGCGGCGTAAATAGCGGCGATGCGCTCTTCGTTCTCATGCTCGCGCGCCTGGCGCGCCTCTTCGAGGCGGACGCGGGCGCGGCGCAGAACAGCATCGGAAAACGGCATGGTTTACTCCCCCCTCCTCAGCATCCGGGCAACGGCCTCGCGCTCGAGAGCCCCGAGGTCGCCCTGACCGGCAGAGCCGGCCGGCGTCTGCTGGCGGCGGGACGGCTGACGGTCGCCGGCCTGGATGTCCGCGGCGGTATGCAGCCCCTGCTCGTGCCAGCTCCGAAGAATGGAATTGCAGTAGGCCCACTTGAGGCCGCCGGTGTTCAGGCACGTCTTTTCATAGGCCATCTGGATCTCGTTTTCGCCGAATCCCATGTCAAGCCAGCTCATGATGTACTTCTCCTCGCCGGGCGTCAGGCGCCGGTCGCCCAGCTGGAGCACGCGGCGGACGCCGCTCGCCCGGCTCTGGCGCTCGAGCTGGCTCTGCATATAGGCTGCCGCCTCCTCGAGCGTGTCAATGCCGTCGTCGGCCCAGTGATAGGCCTCCTTCTCGATCATCCGCATCGACGGCGAGCGCGTGCCTCCGCGCGCGTGGGAGCGCTGGATGCAGTAGTTGATGAGGATGCCGATGACCTCGATCGGGAGGCCGAGATAGTCGGTCAGGGAGAGGAGGATCTTCAGCTCCTCCGTGGAGAGGATGCGGCCCAGCCGCCGCTGCGCCTCGCCCACAAGCATGCCGAAATCGTGCCCCTTTTCCATCTCGCGGGCGATATCCCGCTCGGTGTAGACCGGCGGCTGCGCGGGAAGGATACGCTCCTTCGGCTCGTCCCACAGCCCCATCTGCCGCAGGGACGCGAGCGCGCAGTCCGCGCGGCTTTGGGTCATGCGCAGGCTCTCCGCCGCGCCCGCCGGGCTGCCGCCCGCGCGGAGATAGAGATAGAGCAGCGCGGCGTCCGGCGCGGCCGCGCCGAGCAGCTTGCGCACGTCGTCAAGCGGGAGGGATACGAGGACTTCGTCCATGAACGGGGCTCCTTTCGCGCAAATGTGCGAAAAATACATTTTGTTTGAGTATATCACAAAGCGCTCTGTTTGTCATCGGTCGGCGCTTCCATTTTTCCGGCTGTTCTTTTCAGGCGCGCTGTGGTATGATACTCAAAAAAGGAGGGAATCGCATGAGCGGAAAATCCTATCCCACTCCGCACATCGACGCCGCGCCCGGAGACTTCGGCCGGACGGTGCTGATGCCCGGCGACCCGCTGCGCGCGCGGTTCATTGCGGAGCAGTTTCTCTCGGACGCGCGGCTTGTGAACAATGTCCGCGGCGTGCAGGGCTACACGGGAACGTATCGCGGCAGAACGGTGTCCGTCATGGCCTCCGGCATGGGGATGCCGTCCATCGGCATCTACGCGCACGAGCTCTACACCGTTTTCGGCGTGGAGACCATCCTCCGCGTCGGCTCGGCCGGCGCGCTGAGCGAACGCGTGCATCTGCGGGACATCGTCCTCGGCCAGGCGGCCTGCACGGATTCCGGCTTCCTTCACCAGTACGGCCTCCCCGGCACGTTCGCGCCGATCGCGGACTTCACGGTGCTGCGGACGTGCGCGGACTCGGCCGGGCGTCTCGGCCTCCGCTGCCCGGTTGGCAATCTTATCTCCACCGACTGCTTCTACAACGACGACGACGACCTCCCCGAGACGCGGCGCGTAAACGCGCTGTGGGCGAAAATGGGCGTCCTCGCCGTGGAGATGGAGGCTGCCGGTCTCTATGCCGCCGCCGCGCGCGCCGGAAAACGCGCGCTCGCGGTCTGCACGATCTCCGACCACCTTGTCACCGGCGAGAGCCTCCCCGCCGCCGAGCGCCAGACGGGCTTCTCGGACATGATCCGTCTCGCGCTGGAGACGACGGCCGATCTGCCGGAATGTTAACACCGAAAGGAGTTCTTAATTTATGATCAAGCGCAAGGAAGAAATGAATCACACCGCCAAGGCCAACATGCGCGGCGGCAGCGGCACCATCCACGGCGTCACCATCTTTGAGCAGAGCGAACTGCCGAAGACCCGGGTCTATTCGGTCATGACCTTCCAGCCGGGCGATTCCATCGGCGTCCACTCCCACACCGGTGAGGGCGAAAGCTACCTCATTCTGGACGGCGAGGCCGTCGTCACCGAGGACGGCGTGGACTATCTCCTGAAGGCCGGAGACGCGGAGTACTGCTCCGACGGCCACACTCACGCGGTGGCCAACCAGTCGGACAGGCTCATGAGTCTGCTGGCCATCGTCATTCTGTGAAAAAGACCGCCGGACGGAAAAAACCGTCCGGCGATTTTATTTCCCCGGGACCGCCCCGTCCTCGCAGGAGCTGCCGGCCGCGGGCGTTTGGAACGTAAGCGGCTGGTCGTAGATCGCGTGGCCCGTCGAGATGGTATTGCCATCGCAGGTGAGCATCATGCTCCCGGCGTCATAGGCTTTCAGGAACGTATCGACCAGAGAGCCCATCAGCATCTGCTCCCCTGCCGAGCCGGTGCTGGTGACGGCGTCGAGGAACGCGCCGTTCAGGTCGAGCGTCAGCTGCGGACCCGATGCAGCGGCCGTGGACGTGCCCTGCGCGGCGCTCGCGGTCTCTCCGTCGGCTGCGCCGGTCTGGAAGGAATTCACCTTCACTCCCTCGGGCAGCGCTTTGTGCGCGATCAGCGCGTCCACGATGGCCTGCGGATCAAGGGCCGTCTTCTCCTCCGTCACGTCAAAGCCATCGGCGTTGTCGTTGGGCAGGTAGAGGCTGATGCTCTTCGTTTCGGCGGCAGGCTGTGTCTCTGTTTCCGTTGTGGTTTCGGCGGTGGTCTCCGGGACTGTCGTGGTCTCCGCAGCCGCTGTCGTGGTTTCCGCCTGTGCGGTGGTCTCCGGCTCCGTCTTTTTGGACGTGCAGCCGGTCGCCGCCGCGCAGAGCAGCGAAAGGATCAAAAGCAGTGAAAAAAAACGCTTCATGGGAATGCCTCCTTTTCTCCCCCCGACGTTCTCCGCGCCGGAAAGTTCCCTGGGGATAGTATACCATATCCGACAGCAAAGGAAAACTCGTATTTTCGCATAGCCTCTCCATAAATTGGGAAAGCTACCAGAGAAAAGGAGGAATTACCATGGTAAAAGGCATTTCCCGGCAGGTCATCGTCGTCCGCCCCCCCGACACGGAGCTTTTCGAGCAGGCGATCTTCATTCTCCGGGACAAGGCGGTGGACGGCGGCGGCGTGACGGACGAGGAGCTGCTGCGCGAGGCGCAGCAGGCCGCCGACGGCTATCTCAGAACGCGCGTGCGCGGGGGCCGGGCGCACGGACTGTTCTCCAACCCGGCGCTGTGCGCCCTGCTGGGAGCGCTGAGCGTCGGCGTACTCTGGGCGCTGACACTTCTGCTGTTCTGAGACGCTGTTGTTTTCGCAGCGGTTTTGTGATATGATGATTTATAAGACTGGCAAAGGAGGGATTGCTGTGAAGCTTGGCTCACTGGTCCTTCCGGGCCGCGTGATTCTCGCGCCCATGGCGGGCGTCACGGATTACGCCTTCCGCACCGTCTGCGCGCAGCTTGGCGCTGCCGTCACTGTCACGGAGATGGTCTCCTCGCGCGCGCTGGTCTATCAGGATAAAAAAAGCATTTCCCTTCTGCGGAAAAATTCCGGCAGCGTGTGCGGTGTGCAGATCTTCGGCAGCGACCCGGAGATCATGGCCGCGGCCGCGGCGCTCGCGCTTGAAAAAAGCGGCTGCGACTTTCTTGACATCAACATGGGCTGCCCGATGCCGAAGGTCGCGAACAGCGGCGACGGCAGCGCGCTCATGCGCGACCCCGAGCGGGCCGCCCGCATCGTGGAGGCCGTCGCGGCCGCCGTGCCTGTGCCGGTAACGGTCAAGATGCGCAAGGGCTGGGACAAAGGGAGCGTGAACGCCGTTCCGTTCGCAAAAATGCTCGAGCAGGCGGGCGCCTCTGCCGTCGCCGTCCACGGCAGGACAAAGACGATGCTCTATTCCGGCGTGGCCGACTGGGACATCATCCGTGAGGTGAAGGGAGCCGTCTCCATCCCCGTCGCCGCCAACGGCGACGTTTTTTCCGCGGAGGACGCGGTGCGCTGCCTCGCGCGCACCGGAGCCGACTTCGTGATGATCGGGCGGGGCTCGTTCGGCGACCCGTGGCTCTTTGCGCAGGCGCAGGCCGCGCTGGACGGTCTTCCCATCCCCGATCGGCCGCCGCTTGCCGAACGCGTGGACACGGCCGTGCGCCAGTTCGAACTGGCGCGGGACGACAAGAGCGAGCGCATCGCCTGCCTTGAAGCGCGCAAGCACTTTGCGTGGTATCTGCGCGGCGTGGCTTACAGCGGCTACTATAAAGAGAAAATCTCCGCCATTTCCACGATGGACGATATTTACGCCATAGCAAAAGGGATTCGGCGGGATCTGAGGTGAGAGTGTGCAGGATGAACTGAATCTGATACATAACGCCGCAGAGGGAGACCAGCATGCGTTTGGGCAGCTTGTGACAGCCTACCAGAAACAGGTCTACAACCTGGCACTGCGGATGTCGGGCAACCCCGAGGACGCGCTGGATCTCTCTCAGGAGGCGTTCATCAAGGCCTGGCGCGGTTTGCCCGGCTACCGCTACGACTCGGCGTTTTCCACCTGGCTTTATCGGCTGACCAGCAACGTCTGTATCGACTTTTTACGGCGCCAGCGCAAGAGCAGGACCGTTTCGCTCAATTTTCTCGGCGACGACGAGGAGGAGGAGGAGCTTACTCTCCCTGATCCGTCTCCCGGTCCGGAGGAGCAGTTCGTCTCCCGGATAAACCGGGAGGAGGTCTGTGCGGCGCTCAACAGCCTTGAACCGGAATACCGCGCGGCACTCACACTCCGCGTAATCGGCGGCCTGAGCTACGCGGAGATTTCTCAGGCGCTGGACGTGCCCGAAGGCACCGTGAAATCCCGCATCGCCCGCGCGCGTGAAAGGATGCGCGTGCTGATGCTGGGCGGCGGGAACATTTCCTGCGCCTCTCCGTCCAAAAAATCAGAAAGGAGGATGGGCGCAAGATGACATGTAAAGAAGCACTTTTGCTGCTGTCCGGCCATATCGACGGACAGAACACCGAGTTGGAAGAAGAAGCGCTGCGTGCGCATCTGGCGGCCTGCCCCTCCTGCCGCGCGCTGCTGAAATGTTATGAGCAGGTCGACTGCTGTGCGGCCGACCTGGCGGAGGAACCGCCTGCGGAGCTGTTCGGGGCCGTTATGGACCGGATCCGGCTCGAAACGGATCTGCCCGCAAAGCCGGTGAAAAAAAGGAGATGGTTCTTCGGCCCCGGAACCGCCGTAGCTGCGGCGGCGGCCATCCTTCTTCTGCTGATGACGAGCGGAAAGGTCCCCGGTCTTTCCGCCAGCCGTGCCAAAAGCTCCGCCGCGGTAAGTTCCTACGAAACGACCGCGGCCGCGGAGACCTATGCCGCGGATACCACTGCCTCCGCCGCCGAAAGCACCCATTCTACAATCGAATCTGCGCCGGCTTCCGATCCCGCCACAACCGCCCCCGAGAAGCCCGCTGCGGGGGTCGGTGCCGACGCGCCCGCTGCCAAAATCTCTCCCGACGCGGGCAAAACCGCGCCGGCTTCCGATCCCGCCACAACCGCCTCCGAAAAGCCCGTCACCTCGGGCAGCACCGATGCGTCCGACGCGCCTGACGCGCGACGCTTCGCGATGGTCGCGCCGGCATCCGTGGGAGAGACCTCGCAGATTCACCTGACCATTCAGGACGACGAGAAAATGACCGCCGCCAAAACGATCACGGAGCTAGCCTCCCTGCCCACACAGCCTGCCGACGACGGTGGGACCGACTGGTATGTGACGGATGTGGCCACGGCGAAAGCCATTCAGAAGAAGTACGCGGAGAGCTACGGCATGGAGCTCACAAACGCGGACGGCGCCACGGACGACGCGGTCTGCCTGATTCGGGTAACGGAGCCGTAAATCTTCCCAGCGGACAAATCGAATAAACGGGTCTCTTTTTCGCAGACTACCTCCGAGGTGGATGGCTGTGAAAAAGAGGCTCGTTTTTTTGTTTCTTGCCTGCTCGCTGCTCGCATGCCCGGTGCGGGCGGAGGGTGATATCATAAAATGGGTGGATTTTGATGTCTCTGGCCGCGCGATGTCCCGCGCCCTGGCGCTTGATATCGAATCCCACGGGCAGGAAAAGGCGCTCTCGTGGATCGACATTCTCGCGCTGGCCGCCACGCGTGAGGGCGGCGGGAATTTTTCCGCCGCGGCGGTAAACCGTGCGGCGAAGGAGTTGGCGGGAGACAAGCCGCCGGCGGAATTTCTCGGAAAACAGTATCGCTATTTTCAGTATTATCAGGAAGCCTATACCGCCGTTCTGGGCGGCCTGGTGGGCAATTACGCCATTGAGGTCACGCGTGAGGACGGTTCCAAAACATGGTCGGCGGCTTACGGGCTCAAAGCCTTCTCCCCCATCGCCGCCGGATACGGATACGGCCACTATGAAGATTTCGGCGCAGCCAGAGGCTACGGCTTTGCGCGCCGCCACCTGGGAAACGACCTGCTCGGCTCGCTCGGCACGCCGATTATTTCGGTGGAGTCCGGCACCGTGGAGGCGCTCGGCTGGAATCAGTACGGCGGATGGCGCGTAGGCATTCGCTCGGACGACCGCAAGCGCTACTACTATTATGCGCATCTGCGCAAGGACAATCCCTATGCGGCGGGACTGAAGGAAGGCGACCATGTGGCCGCCGGGGACGTGATTGGCTTTATGGGCCGCACAGGGTACTCCGCAAAAGAGAATACCAACAACATCGACGCGGTGCATCTCCATTTCGGTATCCAGCTCGTCTTTGACGAGAGCCAGAAGGAGTGCAACAGCGAGATCTGGATCGACGCCTACGACATCGTGAACCTTCTCGATTCCCACCGCAGCAGCGTGCGGCGAAACGGACAGACCGGCAAATGGGAGCGCGTCTATCCCTACCGGGACCTGGACCAATAAAGAAGCGCGCCTCCCGGGAGGCGCGCTTTTCCGTTCTTCTCTATTTTCTGACTTTATGTTTTCCGGTGATCTCACTGAGCTCAACGCGCCATACGGCCGTACGGGGCGCGCCTGCTCCGGCCGCGCGTTCAAAGTCGGCCATATTGCCGGGCGTAAAACGCTCGCAGATCAGGCGGAGCGCGGCGAGCTTCTCCGCCTCGTCCGTCACCTCATGTGCCTCGCCGAACGCGACGGCGGAGGCGTAGTACATGGTGAATTTATCCGGCGCGGCCGCCGCCTCGCTCACCGCGCTCAGGCAGACGGCGGGATTCGCCCGCAGACAGCCGAGCTTCCGTCCCTCCGGCGCACAGTGGAAATACACCGTCATCCCCTCGCGCGCGGGTGAAACCGGCACGGCGTAGGGCCGGCCTCCGTCCGTCATGGACAGCGTGGCAAACGGCGCCGCATCGAAGACGGCCAGCGCCGCCTCGCGGCTCAGCTCCCGGTCTTTTCTTCTCATGCTATCCCCCTGTTCTTGTCTCGGTGATCGTGTTCGGCAGCTCCCACATGCCGTGCCCCGGGCAGATCAGGCAGCCGGAGGCGAGACACATGAGCTGCTTGCGGCACTCGGTCGCCTTGGCCGAATCCACGTTCACGCTCGTCATCAGATACGGCGCGAGCGTGTTGAACGCCCGCTGGTCTGGTGAAAAGCCATGGATATTCACCAGATCGTCGCCGGTGAAGATCAGGGCATGCTCGCGGTCGAGCAAAATTGTCTCGCCCCGGACGTGCCCGCCGTTGCCCTCGAAAAGCTCGAAGCGGAGGTCGGCGAAGTCAAACGTCCCGATTGGCGAGAGTACCGCATCGTCCTTTTTCTCACCCAGCACGCGCAGAACGGAGAGGTCGGGCGGCGTGTAGCCAGAGAGCAGCTTACTCAGCCGGCAGTAGGGGGCATGGAGCGGATTCTGCTCGCGGAAATCGTCCTTGCCCTCCGCCTCCAGCCGGAAGTTCTCCCGGCAGTTCTCACTCACCAGCACCTCTCGGAAGATTGGGATCAGGCCGTCGTGGTCGATGTCGGCATGCGTCAGGAGGAGTCGTTTTTTCCGCCGGTCGAAGTCGGGATAGAGGCGGCGCAGCAGCTCGAGCAGTTCGCCGAGATAGCAGCGAAAGCCGCCGTCGATCAGCAGAAGCTCGTCGCCGCTGTCGAGCACATAGGTATTGCTTCCGCAGGGCGGCTCGATCAGCCGCAGCGTCACGCGCGGGGAAACGCTCTGCTCGGCCATGACCGGCCTGTACGCCTCGCCCCGGTGATCCACCAGGAACCGCGCGAAACGGCGGATATAGTCGAACGTCTTGAGCGGCGAGCCGCCGCGCTCGTCAAGCATCTGCATGATGCGGTTCGCGTCAATCAGGACGGCGTTTGTCTCCTTCTGCGTCAGGCCGCAGAGGCGGCGCATCTCGCCGGCAAAGTTTACATAAAACACCGTTCCGTCGAGGATTCGGTCGGTCGCGTTGTACTCCTGGATCGTCACCTCGCACAGCCGTGAGAGCTCGCCGAGCAGCTCGCGCACGGCGTCCGCCTTTTCGATCAGGAGGCCCATGCGGAAATCCTGAAAGCCCGAACCGTTTTCCTGCGAATTCAGGTAGGAGATGTTGATGTCATACCGGCCAAGCACGCGCAGAATCGGCAAAAGCGCGCCGGGCTCGTCCGGCAGGCGCAGGATGATGAGCATAACGCGGTTTCCCTCGGCGCTGTTGGAGAGATAGCCGATCGCGCGCAGCTCCGCAGTGATGCGCTCGAGCCGTTCGGCGGGCGCCGAAACGTCCAGAAAGAGCGTGTGGAGATCGACCGCCTTGTTGTAGCTGACGCGGGCGATGTTCCCGCCATGCGAGGCGATGATCTCGCCCGCTTTCAGAAAAGCGCCGGCCTGGTCGGGCATGGTTGTGATATAGGTCTGCTTCATGGTGCACCTCGTTCCGTGAAACACAGGATTTCCGTCATTATAACACGCGCGGCGCGTGCTGCCAATCCCCCGCCGGAGAAGAAAAAGAGGCCCGCCGCCCGCAGCCGCGGGCAGCGGGCCATCCGTTCAGTCCTTCAGATGAAACGCGCGCTTGAGGTCTTCCACCTCGGCTTCGGTGATGTGCACGATCTTTCCAAGCTCGCCGGTTTGGATAATGGAATGTGCCGTGGACTCCATGACCTCGAGCCGGTCGAACGCCTGGAGGAGCGTCGAACCCGTGACGATCACGCAGTCGTTTTCCACCATGAGGGCGGGCGACGTTTCGGAGAGCTCGGACGCCATCTGATCCGGATCGCGGTAGATCTCCGCATAGGGCAGCTTCTTCACATCCCGCAGGAGAATATAGCTCTCCGGGATCGTGCGCACGTCGAACGCCGCGTCGGTCACGGCGAACGCCATCGCGTGCACCGGATGCGCCAGAAGGATCGCGCCGATCTCCGGGTGCTTTTCGTAGATCAGCTCGTGCAGGTGCACCGCGCGGGAGGGCGTCTTTCCCAGCTCCTTCATGCCGGCCTTGACACGCACGAGATCGTCCTCCTCCAGGTACGCGCGGTCGAGGCCGAAGGGGGTGATGAGAAAGCTGCCGTCGTCCAGCCGCACGGAATAGGTGCCGTGCGTGGCGGTAAAGAGTCCCATTTTATAGGAGCGGCGGATGAGCGTGATCATGTCGCGTCTGGCCGCGAGCTCTTCGGAGGTTCGGACGTTGGGGATAAAATCATCCATTTGCTGATGATAGTTTGTTTCGCTCAGGCGGTACGCTTCAGGGGGCAGTTCCTGTGTCGCGCCGATCTTCCGGGCGAGTACTTCCAGGGAAGCCGTGTAGTTGAGCGTCTCAAATCGCTGGAACGTCGTGAACATATCGGGCCCGCCGACGCATATGCCGTGGTTTTCCAGGAGGGCGATGTCACAGTTCTCCGCGAACACCTTACCAACGTTCTCCCCCAGCGTATTGCTGCCGGGTACGGCATACGACGCGATGCGGATCTCGGGACAAATGCGCCGCACGGACGGGATCAGGTCGAGATCCGGCATTTTCCGAACGATGGAGAACGCCACCAGCGCGGGCGGGTGGGCGTGGAGAACCGCTCTGATGTCGGGACGCATCCGATATACGGATTCGTGAAACGGCAGCTCAGAGGACGGCTTATGGTGGCCCTCGCAGGTGCCGTCCGGATGGACGCAGACGATGTCGCGGCGCGTGAGTGTACCCTTGTCAACTCCGGCGGGCGTAATCCAAATGTTCCCGTCGTAATCCATGATCGAGAGATTGCCGCCTGACATGGTGGTAAGCCCCTTGTCATAGATTCGCTGCATGAACATGACCAGCTGATCAGCGGGATGAATATATTGAATGTTCATTTTTTGCTCCTTTCCGGGATCGGCACGATTGGATTGGGGATAGTAGTATTATACCACACCGTCCGTTCACTTCCAATATCCATGAAAAAAACTGCGCGGACGGCTCGCACCGCCCGCACAGTTTTTTTCACAGGATGAACCGGGTTCACTCATCGGCCGTCGGGATATACTCCCGGAAAAAGCCGCACATCTCCTCCATGCACCGCACGGACTCCGGCAGCCGCAGGTCGCCCGAAAACGCGTGGCCCAGCCGGGAGGCGTCGCCCTCAAAATACCGGTACAGGAACGGCACCCGGCAGGCCGTCAGCGCCTGCGCCAGCACGGGCGCCTGAAAGCGCAGGAAGTCCCCGCAGGCCGTCGTCAGATACACGGGCGGGAAGCCCGGCGTGACGTGCCGGCAGAGATCCAGCGCGGCAAGCTCCCCGGCCGTGCCTCCGTCCGGCAGCACATCGCGCCGCAGGACCTTCAGGAGCGCGTCCGCCCGCCGGTCGTCCCCGAACCGATAGACGCCGCAGTGGAGTGCGACGGCCGCGAACTCCGGCAGCCGGTCCGCCGGAACGCGGCAGTGCTCCCGGAGGGTGCCGTCGGCTTGGAAAGCCGCGAGCAGGCCCAGCAGCTGCGCGCCGGAAGAGTCGCCCGTGCCGAAAATACGCGAGGGCTCCATGCCGTACTCCGCCCCGTGTGCCAAAACCCACGCGCCGGCCAGCGCGGCGTCCTCGAGCTGCGCGGGATACCGGTCTGCCGGAGCCAGCCGGTAGGAGAAGTTCACGACCGCGAAGCCGCGCGCCGCCAGATTCATGCAGTACAGCCGATACAGTTCCTTGTCCCCGAACACCCACGCGCCGCCGTGCACGTGGAGAACGGCGGGCAGCCTCTCCCCCGCCGTCTCTGGCCGGTACACGTCGAGGCGCTGTGCCGGATGCGGGCCGTAGGCAAGATCGCAGAAGGCCGCAACGCCCTCCGGCGGGCGCAGTCCCTCGTTCCAGCGCGGGTCGCGCAGGAACGGATGCCCGCGCGAGTCCTCCGTTTTCATGGGTCAAGCGGCACGCGCAGGACGGGGCTTCTGGCCGCCTGCACCTCGTCGAGCCTGCGCACCGGCGTATGGTGCGGCGCGCTGCGGAGCTGCTCCGGGTCCTCGGCAGCCAGCCTGCGCAGCCGCTTCAGCTCCGCGACCGCCTCGTCCATCGCGGCCTTCGGCTCCGTCTCCGTGGGCTCCACCATCAGCGCCTCGTGCACGATCAGCGGGAAATACATCGTGGGCGGATGGATGCCCGCGTCGAGCAGTCCCTTGGCGACGTCCAGCGCGCTTACGCCGGTCTCTCTGTGCAGGCGCTCGAGCGTCATCACGAACTCGTGCATGCACGGGCCGGGATAGGCCATCTCGTAGTCGTCCCGCAGGGACGCCATCATGTAGTTCGCGTTCAGCACCGCGTTCCGCCCGACCTCGGCCACGCCCTCGCGGCCCAGCATGGTCAGATAAGCGAAGGCCCTGACCGCAACCAGAAAGTTCCCGTAGAAGTCGCGGACGCGTCCGATGCTCTTGTCCGGCTGGCGGAAGTCGTATTTCCCGCCGTCCTCCGCGACCACGGGGCCGGGCAGGAAGGGCGCGAGGAACGCCTTGCAGCCCACGGGGCCCGCGCCCGGGCCGCCGCCGCCGTGCGGCGTGGCAAAGGACTTGTGCAGGTTCAGGTGGATGCAGTCGAACCCCATGTCGCCCGGCCGGACCACGCCCATCACGGCGTTCAGGTTCGCGCCGTCGTAATAGCAGAGGCCGCCCGCCTCATGCACGATTTTTGTGATCTCCAGAATGTTCTTGTCGAAAATTCCGACGGTATTGGGATTCGTCAGCATCAGTCCCGCCGTCTGCGGGCCGACCGCGGTGCGGAGCGCCCCCAGATCCAGGCAGCCGTCCGGGCCGGACGGGAGGTTCACCACATGGAAGCCCGCCATGACCGACGAGGCGGGGTTGGTGCCGTGCGCGGAATCGGGGACGAGGATTTCATTTCTGGCGGCATCGCCGCGCGAGCGGTGATAGGCCTTGAGGAGCAGCAGGCCGGTGAACTCGCCGTGCGCGCCGGCGGCGGGCTGCATGGAGAACACGTCCATCCCTGCGATTTCCCCCAGCATCTTCTGCATCCGATACAGCAGCTCGAGCGCGCCCTGCGCGCTCTCCGCCGGCTGGAGCGGATGCAGCCTCGCAAAGCCGGGCAGCGCGGCCAGCGCCTCGTCGATCTTCGGATTGTACTTCATCGTGCACGAGCCGAGCGGATAGAAGCCGTCGTTCAGGCCATGCACCCGGTTGGAAAGCGCGGTATAGTGCCGTATCAACTCGTTTTCGCTCACGTGCGGCAGCCGCGGCGGCTTCTCGCGCGTGCGCGGCAGCGCCGTCACCGGCACGTCGCACGCCGGGAGGATGGAGAGGCCGCGCCCCTCCGCGCCAAGCTCATAGATCGTTTTCATCTGACGTTCCCCTCCCGCATAATCGCGACGGCTCTGTCCATCTGTTCTCTGGAGACAAGCTCCGTCACGCACCACAGGATGCCGCCGTCCACGGGCAGGCCGCCCAGAATGCCGTGCTCCGCGAGCACCGCGAGAGCGCGGCCCGGATTCGGGCACTCGCTGAGGAATTCATGGAAGAATTCGCCGCCGTAACGCCGCTTCCAGCCGAGCTGTTCCTCCAGCTGGCGTGCAAAATAGTGCGCCTTGGACAGGCAGAGCGTCGCCGCCTGCTTAACGCCCGCCTCGCCGAGCGCCGCGAGATAAACCCCTGCAGTCAGCGCGCAGAGCTGCTCGTTCGAGCAGATGTTGGAGGACGCCTTTTCGCGGCGGATATGCTGTTCGCGGGCGGAGAGCGTCAGCACGTAGCCCGTCTTTCCGTCCACGTCCCGCGTTCTGCCGACGATCCGGCCCGGAAGCCTGCGCATCATGGCGCCTGTCGCGGCCATAAAGCCGAGGTACGGCCCTCCGAAGGCGGTCTCCAGCCCCAGCGGCTGCCCCTCCCCGACCGCGACGTCCGCGCCGCATTCGGCCGGCGTTCTCAGGAGTCCGAGCGAGATGGGATTGACACCCATCACATACTTTGCCCCCGCCGCGCGCGTGATCTCGCCGAGTTCCTCCACGTCCTCGAGAATGCCGTAATAGTTCGGCTGCTGGACGTAAAAGCAGGCCGCGTCGTCGCCGAGAAGCCGGCGCAGCGCCTCCGCATCCGTTTTCCCGTCCTTCGCCGGCACAACGCACAGCTCCGTCCCGGAACCGAAACAGTAGGTGCGCATCGTCTCGAGGACCTGCGGATCGACTGCCGCCGAGACGCAGGCTCTGCTGCGTTTGCGGTCGCGGCACATGGTAAGGGCCTCGGCGGCGGCGGTGCCGCCGTCGTAGACGCCGGCGTTGGAGACGTCCATGCCGGTCAGCTCGCACATCATGGTCTGGTATTCAAAGATGGCCTGCAAAATTCCCTGGCTGATCTCCGCCTGATAGGGCGTATAGGCCGTCACGAACTCCTCGCGGGACGCGACCGCCCGGACGGCGGCGGGAATATAGTGGCGGTAGCTTCCGGCGCCGCGCAGGCAGACGGGAAACACCCTGTTTTTCTCCGCGAGCGCGGAGACCGTTTCCCACGTCTCCATCTCGCTCTTGCCGGGCGCCAGATTCAGCGCGCCATGCAGCAACATTTGCGGGGGTACGTCCCGGAACAGATCGTCCACCGACCCCACGCCGATGACTCGCAGCATTTCCTCCCGTTCCGAAGCCGTGGTCGGAACAAAAGTGCCCATCAGCCCTCCTCCTCCGTGAACGCCTGATAGTCCGACGCATCCAGCAGCTCGGCGAAATCTGTGATGTTCTCCACCTTGAAGATCCACGCGCCATACGGGTCCTGGTTGAGCAGCTCCGGCGAACCCTCCAGCTCCCCGTTGACCTCGGCGATCGTCCCCGTCACGGGGCTGATGATCTCCGAATCGGACTTGACGGATTCCACGTCACAGGCCGATTCGCCCACGGCGGCCACATTGCCCGTCTCGGGCAGATTCACATATACGAGGTCGCCGAGCTTTTCCTGCGCGAAATCGGTGATTCCGATCAGCGCGGTCGTCTCGTCGAGCATTTTGACCCACTCGTGGTCTCTGGTGTACTTCAGCTCAGCAGGAAAATTCATGATGTTGTCCTCCCATTTTATAATCGATTTGATTTAAACGCCGGTTTCCTTCGCAAAGCGGTCCAGCGCGCATTCCATTTCCCGGTCTGAGAAGCAATACTTCATGTCCGTAAAGCCGGCACGCAGCCTCGCTGCCTCCTCGCCGACGCCGGCGCTGCGCAGGACACAGTCCGCGATCAGGTGCGCAAGCTGCGCGAACTCCTGCGCGCCGAAGCCGAAACGGGTCATCTCGCTCACCCCCATGCGCAGTGCGCCGGAGGCGGTAAAGCCCTCCTCCTCCGGGGTCGCCTGGTAGTTGCAGATGATGTTGTTCTCCTCCAGCCGTCTGGCGATCTCCGGGCCGCGGGCATAGCCGACCCTGACGATGACCTGATGCGTCTCGGTATAGCCGACGGCGGGGTCACCCGCTACCTCCAGCCCCTCGGCGGTCAGGCAGGCCGCGAAGTGCTTCGCGTTCTCCAGCACGGCTTTCTGATAGTCGTCCTTGAACGCGTTCATCTCGTAAGCCGCCATCAGCTGACCAAGAAGCGTTCCGAGGTGGTGGTTGGACACACTTCCGGGGAAGGCTCTCGACTCGATCGTCTCCCACAGGCCCCACTTCAGGTCCTCCTCCCGGTAATTCACGCCGATCACACCGCGCTGCGGGCCGAAAAAGGTCTTGTGCGTGGAACCCGTGACGATCTCCGCGCCCTCCTCAAACGGCTTCTGGAAGCGGTCGCCCACCAGACCCAGAACGTGCGCCATATCGTACATAATCGTGGTTTTGATCCCCTGCTCCCGGACAAATCTGCTCAGCTCCGCGACCGGCTCGCGGTACAGGACCATGGACTTGCCGAAGATCATCAGCTCCGGCCCGTACTGCTCGAGGAGCCGCTTTGCCGCCTCCGTGTCGATCCGGTACGGGTCGTCGGCGCAGACCGGGAAATTGACCACCATCTGCTTTTCCGTCACAGGGTCGGTGGCAATATAGTCGTGCAGCGCGCCCATCGGCTGCGCCGACAGGTGCCCCCCGCGGACAATATGGTTGTTCATCACATAGCCAAGCCTCTGCGGCGTGCGCTTGCGGTTCACGCGGTTTTTGAAATCCATGAGCGCGGAAAATACGGCCGTATTCGACATCTGGCCGGAGGTGACGCGGGTCTCCACCTGGCGGCATCCCAGATATTTTTTCATTTCCTCCGCCAGCAGCGCTTCGACCTCCGCGATGAAGCCGGTGCCCTGGTAGTAGAAAATTTCCGTGTCGTAGAACGCCTTCTGCTTTTTGTGCTCGGCGTAGCGGTTGGCGGGGTCGGAGGCCGACAGCATCCGCACCGCGCGGGACTGCGTGTTCTCCGACGGAATCAGGTTGATGCAGCGCGTCTGCCGCCAAAGGTGGTTCTCCAGCGCCCTGTCCAGCAGCGCGGCGGCCTTCTCGGGATACGGCGCATCCGACGGCTGGCGGACGGCAGGGCTGACATTGGGCAGGATGGGTCTGGCATACGGCGCGGCGTCCTGCCGGATGTGACACGCGACGGCCAGCGCCGGCTGGCGCTTGCCGTGGAGTTCCACCTCGAGGTTGAAGTTTTGGCAGACCCGCGAATCCAGGTAGGCAAGCCCGACCGAGCGCCTGCCGGTCTGCTCCGTGATGACGGTTTCCAGCCCCTCTCCCTCTGTTTTATAGTAGGGAATCATGGTGCCCGAGGTCACATAGCCGATCTGTTTTCCCTCCGCCCAGTTGTCCGCGCAATAGACGGGGCAGCCCTTGCGGAGGACGCCCTTGCCCTCCAGATAAACCGGCTGGATACGGTACGGCAGGTCGGCGAGGTCGGAATAGTCGCGATTCATGATCTTTTGTAAGGCCGCGAACTGTTTTTCCAGCGCGGCTCTTCCGATGAAATCGCCCTTCTCCGGCGCGAACGAGACGGCGAACTTCGCCAGCGAAACGGCATAGATCGGAATTTCGCCGCCCAGCTCGCACTCTCCCATCTCGTGCCCGTAGAGAGGCAGGGACGCCTCCATGCGCAGCGTGTCGCGCGCGCCCAGCGCGGTGGGCTTCGCGCCCAGCTCGATCAGGCGGTCCCAGAAATACCGCGCGTCCTCCGAGCGGCAGTAAAGCTCGTACCCGATCGGCTCGCCGGTATAGCCGGTCTTGGCGATGCGGACGGGTTTGCCCTCCATAACAAGGGTGTTCAGCGCGTTTTTCACGTTTTCCCGGGTCAGCATGCCGCAGCCTGCGAGCGTTTGCAGAATCTTTTTGGAATCCGGCCCCTGCACGGCGATAGCGGCAAAGCGGTCGGAGACGTTCGTCAGCTCGACGTCGAAATGCGCCGCCTCCGCGCGCAGATGCGCGAGATCTTTGTCGATGTTCCCCGCGTTGATGACCAGGAAATACCGGTCCTCCTCAAAGCGGTACAGGTAGGCGTCGTCGACGGCGCAGCCGTTTTCGTCGGGGATGATGGTGTACTGCGCCTGATTGACGTCCAGCGCCAGCGCGTTGCCGGTCAGGACGTGCTGTAAAAACGCGATCCGGTCCGGGCCGTGCACATCGATGCGGCCCATGTGCGAGACGTCGAAAATGCCGCAGTGGCTCCGGCAGTAGAGGTGCTCCGCCACAATGCCGTCCGGGTACTGAATGGGCATCTCCCAGCCCCCGAAATCGACCATCGTCGCTCCCGCGTCCAGATGCGCCTGACAGAGCACCGTTCTCTTTAATTCACTCATGCTTTTTCTCCTCATTATTCCGATTTTCAGCTGTTGTGCTTTCAAAAATTATATGGGCGCAAAAAAACAGAGCACGCCCTTAGGCGCACTCTGTTCATAGACCTGAAAGATTCTTCCCTTCGGAATTGCTTCTTCGGTGCTGCTTGACAGCTTTCCAGAGATCCGTCCATAATCAGTTCCTTCACCTGAGAGTTTTCTGCGCAATCCCCTTCGGTGGCGTGCTTTCGCACGCGCTCTCCTGATTATTTCATCCGTCAAAATAATATTTTAGATGATTCCCCGCAGCGCTTACCCATTGCAATTGCAGGAACCGGCTGAAATCGGCGCCGTGCGGGTGCCTTGAGGAAACCGCAGACTCTCGGAGCATTACCGCTGGCGGATCCCGTTCCCCCGATAAAAAATACTGTATTTTTCCTGGATGCCAATATCGTTTGTATAGCTGATGATATGTATAAACGATTCGTTGTATGCGGCCTGCGGATCCCGCCTGGCAATCTCATCGACAATTCTGCGGTGAGGATCCAACTCGTATTTATGGTAATAATCCTCGTTTTTATTGGATACCAGCGCATCGGAATAGTCGCTGAACAGATTCAGCAGCGAGACTTCGAAGCTCTCCAGAAGGGAATTGTGCGAGAACTTTGCAATGAGCAGATGCAGGTAGTTGCCGCCAAAGGCCTTTTCCTCATCCTTCAGGCGCCCCTGCTCCACTCTGTCCAAATAATCCTTCAGCTGCGCGATCTCTTCGTCGCTCGCGAAAACCGCCGCAAGCTGGGCCAGCGAAGCCTCCGTGAACAAGCGGGCCTCGAACAGATCCCGCAGTTGTCCCTCCCCGCCGTTAATCAGCGGGCAGTTGATACTCACGTTCATGGACGGCTGCTTGACAAAATAGCCCTGACCCTGCTTTGCTTCCAGAATGTCCGCCGAAATCAGCCGAGAGATCGCCTCACGCAGCGTCGGGCGGCTGATGTTCATCATCTCTTCCAGCTCACGCTGAGACGGAATTTTTTCGCCCGGTTTATATGTGCCGGAGCGAATAATATCGTTGATCTGATCTGCTACCTGTTCCGCAATGGTGACACGCTTAATGTGTCTGAAATCATTTTCAGAATCCATACTTCTCTCCACCAAATCGATAGTTTCAATATATTTATATACTAGCGGCTTTCGTCAGTCCTGTCAAGTAATCTTCGATTTTCTTGCGTCGAGTCAGGCATTGTGCCGAAGCGAAAACGGGCTCGAAGACGTTGCCTCTAGGTGCGTATCTTTTTGAGAGAACCGGCGCAGGACAGGTGGTACACGAGATTTTGGGCAAGCGCGATCCCCGAACAAATTGCAAACAGCAGGAGATATTTCTGCGTTTGAAGGACGATTCCGCTCAGCAGCGACGCGGCGCTCATACCGAGGTAATTGGAAAAGACGCGGATGCCGGAATAAGTGCCGCGTGCGGATTCCTCCACGGAACGCAGCATCGGCGCGTCTGCGCTGGTGTACAGGATGTTGCACAGCATGGTCCGCAGAAAGATCATCGGAACAAAAAATGTTCTGGAAGGAATCGCCATAGCCGCCAATACGCACAATTGCAGCGCCATCACAAATGAGGAGATTTTGAACAGGGAGAATTTTCGAATCAGCAGCGGCAGGAGCATAAGCATTGCACAGCCAATTAAGGAGTTTATGGTGAAGATCATGCCGATATCGGTATCCGGCATCCGGAATCTGGATCGAAGCAGCAGGTTCAACATTCCGGTGACCATAATCAGAAGCCCCATGGAGAGAAAACCGTACAGCAAATACCCGCGCACACGTTTCTGCGCAAGCAGGCTTGCGTATACGCGGCTCTCTTTTCTCCCTGACAAATCGTAGTTTCTTCTGGGTATCCTCATGCGGATCGCCGCAAGGACGATATAGATGACTCCCGCAAACAGGAGAAGGTACCGGTAGGGATTCCGGCAGCTCCGCAGCAGACGGATGCCAAGTCCGCAGGACAGGTTCCCGGCGATGCTTCCCATAAAATACTGCACGAGCACCATATTGTAAGCATACTGCTTCTGGTTTTCCTGCAGCTGGCTCAGCGGCAGGTTGTACTCCATGGACATGGAGCAGGCCATTCCCGCGCTGTATAGCATATGCCCCAGATAAAACGGACAGATCGTGCGCGAAAACGCCAGTACCGCATAGGCCAGACCCATCATTAAGTTGCCGCAGACCATAACGAGGGGATATCCGAACCGTTCCCCCAGGCGGCCGGCAAAAAAAGATACAAAGGCGGTAACCAAATAACCAACAGAAAGCAGTGTGCCTATCTGCGAATCGGTCATTCCGCAAAACGACAGCTGGAAGTTCAGAACAATGCTCCAAACACCAACTCCAAACCCGAACAGGAACTCGCTGCGGATCGCCAGACGTCCCGTATTTGACAATTGACGGAACCGGACACGCTCTCCGTCGCTCAAAACCGCCGCCCCTCTCTTTGACTTCTTCCGGATTCCCGGCTCGCCTAATTCACCAGTGCATGCGCGAGGATGCCGCATAATACGGCGCCGCTGTCGGGATACTGCGCCGCGCGTTCACCCAGCCATTTTGCGCGGCCGGATTTCGCGAGCATACCGGCGGTGTCCGCCGCCGCCTTTTGCGCCGCATCCGCGCCATAGGCGAAGCAGTCTTTCAGGCTGCATCCCTTCCGGTTCGCCTCCTCGACCGCGTCCGCCATCGGATACAGTGCGTCGAGAATTGTTTTTTGGCCGACTCCGGATTTGCCTCTCTGCGCAATCGCATCCGCCAGAATTCTCGGCGCCGCGATCACATCCGCCCCGGACAGGAACTCCTTCCCCTTGCATTCCTTCGCGTATGCCATAATGCCAGACGTAATCAACGTTCCCATGGTAGACGGCGCCGCTTTATTGCAGCTCATCGCGCACCGCAGCAGCATTTCGCTGATGGACTCGCCGGCATACGCTTCTCCCGCGTCAGCGATTGCGGTAAACGCCAGCTCCATAGACATGCCGAGGTCGCCGTCTCCGGACTTGCCGTCCAATTCTCCCAAATAATCCTTTTTTTCGATGACCGCATTTTTCAATTTGCCCAGGATTGTTTTTACGTCATCCAAACGGTACATTCTGTTTCCTCCATCTCAATAACGCACGAAGGGTGAGCACGCCGGCTTTTCCAGCAGTCTTTTCCGCTCGTCGTTCAATTTCAGAATGGAAACGGAGCCGCCCTTCATTTCCAGGGAGGTCGCATATTCTCCCACATAAACTTTTGCGATCTTCACATTCCTTTCCAGGAAGCAGGTGTGGATGTCGTTATAAAACAGGAACAGTTCCTCTCTGGAGGTGGCGCCCAGTCCGTTGACCAGCATAGCGACCTCCTCGCCGTCCTGAACGTCAAGATCCCGCAGCAGTTTTTCGGTCGTATAGCAGGCAAGTTCCTTTGAGCTCATGGTCTTCACGCGCTCAATTCCCGGCTCGCCATGGATTCCCATTCCCAGCTCCATATCGTCGTCATCGATCTCAAAGATCGGATGCGGCGCTCCGGGAAGCTGGCAGGAGGACATCGCGAAACCGAGCGTGGCGATATTCTGTCCGGCCATCCTTGCGGCGGCAGCCACCTCGCCGAGAGACGCCATTTCATCCGCCTTTGCGCCCGCGATTTTATACAGGAAGAAAATCCCGCCAACCCCTCTGCGCTCGAGATATGCTTCGCGCGAACCGGAGGCGATATCGTCGGAGCCCTTAACAATCTCGGTCGGAATCTCCTCCATGCCCAGGATCTCGCCGGCCATCTCAAAGTTCATCGTATCGCCCATGTAATTGCCAAAGAGGAACAGGATGCCGTTTCCGCCGTTTACTGCTTTCGCGGCGTCCGTGATCGCCTCGCAGCTGGGAGAAGTAAACACATTACCCACCGCAACGCCGTCGCACAGGCCCTCTCCCACATATCCCAGGAATACCGGCAAATGTCCATAGCCGCCTCCTGTCACGATCGCGACCTTTCCGGCTGCCGGAGCGTTTGCGCGAACAATCGCGCGGTGGTCTTCTTTTACAAAACGGAGCTGCTCCGAATAGGCCTTTATGATTCCCGACAGGCTCTCATCCACGAATCCGGACGCGTCATTCATCAATTTACTCATGTCCGTTTCTCCTTTCATGGCAATAAGGCTTGAGCTCCAAAATACAGTTTCTGCACCTTGGAGCTCAGCCTCAGTAGAAATCACTCAGGCTACTTACTTTTCCGCGTTCCAGTCATACAGTCTTTCCGCGCCGGGGAATGTGTAGCCGTTTCTGAACCGATAGGCACCCAGCACTTCGATGGGCTTGAAATCGGTGTGCTCCTCAATCTCGGACTCGTAGAACTTAAGGAATCCTTTGCCGGCCCAGATGTTCTCGTCGTAATGCCAGTTCTCCGCCCCGAGCTTGACAAGCTCGCATACGGAGGGCTTTTCCCCCGGAACGATGCTTGGGAAATGGCGAATGTGGAACAGCGGCAGACCCATGGGGCGGGGAAGATCTTCGCGCGTGATCTTTCTCTCGATCTCGATGCCGCCCTCAAGGAGGCGTTCGCCGTGAGAGCACGCGATCCCCTTCAGCTTCGTGCCGGGGCCTTCCGGCGCCTGCACAGGATTCTGCGGATTATAATCCGAAATATAAATCTGGCCGAGCTTCTTATAGAAGCCCATCATCCAGCCTCGCGCCATGGTAAAATCGTTGTCCACCCAAATCGGCAGGCAAATCTGGCCTTCCTGTCCGCGGAAGGAGCACCCGACCCAAATGGCCGCCTCTTTATACTGCGTTCTCTCCGGATTGATAAAGGCCATATCCTTGCAGCCGTCCCAAACGGACCACCATTTTGAAAAAGCGACATAGGCGATATCGGGGTTCTTCTTGCTCAGCTCAAGCGGCTTCGGCAGCCAGGCTTCGATCTTGGCCGGGTCCGTGCGGTATGCGATGTTCAGGTATTCCGTTCCATAGTGCCACGGGAAATTGCCAAGCAGCGCGGATTTTCCAGTAGGCGTCAAGGGGTAGGTAAAGCTCTTCAAATCTTCAAATCTGGCCATTTCTATTCTTCGCTCCTTTTATTTGCTTAACGCTTTTTTCAGGGAGACCAATGTACGTTCGTTTTCTTTCGGGAGGCCGACGGTCAGGCGAATGGCTTCCGGTCTTCCCTGAGAAGTGAGAGGACGGATGATGACTCCGTCGCGCAGCATGGCCTGAAATACCGCATCCGCATTTGTCTTCAGATCAATGTAGACGAAATTCGACTGTGAGGGGTAGTACTTCAGCCCGATTTGATCGAGGCCTTTATACAGCTGCTCTCTGCCCTTCGCATTGCTGCTGATCGTCTTCTGATAGAATTCCGTATCGTCCATCGCCGCGATCGCCGCAGCCTGAACCGCGCGGTTAACCGGGAACGGCTCCCTTGCCTTCAGCATGATCTTTACGCAATCCTCTGCCGCTATTGCATAACCGCAGCGCAGTCCGGCCAGTCCCGATACCTTGGAGAAGGTACGCAGGATCACAAGATTGTCGTATTCCTCCATCAGAGGGATCGTCTGCGGATAGTCGGGATCGTCCGCGAAATCATAGTAGGCCTCGTCCAGCACAACGACCACGTTTCCCGGTATCCGGCTCAGGAACTGATTCATCTGCTGCTTCTTTACAATCTTTCCGGTCGGATTATTGGGGTTGCAGAGGAAGATCATCTTTGTTTTTGGGGTGATCGCCGCTATAAATGAATCCAGATCCGCATCCATTTCAGAGGTCGTCGGAATCATAACGCTCTTGCCGTCCATCTTGGTGGTGATATTATCGTAGGCCGGGAATGTCAGCTCGCTGAAGATGACCTCATCACCCGGATTGATAAAGGTCAGACCCAACATGGTAATCACACCGTCGCCGCCGTTGTCGATGAACAAATTGGTTGGCTTAACGCCAAGTCGGGCGGCAATTTTCTCGGCGAGAACCGTGCACATTCCCTCCGGATACCGGTTGCAATTCTGCGCCATCTCGGCTGCGATCGCTTTGAGCGCCATCGGCGAAGTACCATAGGGATTTTCGTTGGACGCCATCTTGATGATATCCGTAATGCCAAGCTCACGCTGAACCTCTTCAACAGGTTTTCCGGGAATATAATCCTTGCGTCTTCTGATGCAGCTGCGTGCAGATTCACTAATCATTTTCGATACTTCACTTTCCTAAGTTTTCCGTTTACTTCAGCAGGGACATCGCTCTTTCGTAGTAGGCGCGGTCTTTGCGCAGGAAGGCGCTGCCCACGCCCCAGGGCATCTCGTGATACACCCAGGCGTAAATATTGCAAAGATACGCGCGATAGCTGTCCAGGATGCTGCGGAACGAGTCCTTATCCAACTCCTCCAGCATGCCGTTGATCTGTTTCGCGAATTCCCACTGCCTGCAAAGGCCGCAATAGTTGCCGAATTCGGCAGGCTGGATCACCCAGAAGCGCATCATTTTAACGAGCATCGGCATGGTGACATCATCGCGCCGGGACAGATTCGTGAGGAAATAGCACCAATCCGCCAAATAGTTCACGTCGCCGCCGCCGAAGAACCACGTGGTAAAAATGGAATTGTCATTGGGGACGCCGGCGCCGCCCTTGCTCATGCGATAGCGGAACACTTCGACAACGTCTTCCACGGGATGCAGATCGGTTTTTTCAGTCTCCGCGTCCATTTCCTTCTTTAATTCCTGCCAGTTTTTCATATCATTCCACTCCTTCCATCTTGGAGACGATGATTTCTTTGGTCCTGCTCGCGCTCTTCCACGCAGCCTTGCCCGCTTCCTTCAGCGCCTCCATGTCGCCGGCCCTGACCTGAGCGATGGGAATATACTCTCTCTGATCGACGCACTCGTCATACTTGGTCACAAGTTCCGCCGAACCGCCCTGCGCAAAGAGCAGGCAGACGCAGCCCTCCGGCGCCTTGTCCATCGGGATGCTCTTCAGCTGCGATGCAGGAATATCAAACGGCTTTTTTCTGAAATGAACGGAGCGATCGCGCAGCATCCAACCGCCTGTCACTTCGTGGCCCTGCAGGGCTTCAATCGGGAGATTGGCACAGAAAATATCAAAGGCCGCCCGGTTCTCTGCGATTGCGTCGCAGGTAACCTTCAGGCCGAGGGACTCCCAGCTCATAGTAAACGATTTCATGTTTCTCACTCCGTTCTATCTCGTATGTGTTTCAACGTAAGCCTTGCCGGCGGCGGCGCCGATCGCTTCGCAGTCTTCTCTGCCGGGGATCGGCGTCATCTGTCCGACGGACCACTTCATGAAATGATGGCACCAGGCGTTCATACTGGAACCGTACAGATAAAGGGAATTCAGGAGAGACATGACATCGTCTCTGTTATCCATTTCATTGACCAGTTTTACGGTTTCTTCACTGAATCTGGCATATACCTCAAAGCCGCAGAGCTTTGTGGTCGCGATGCACTTGGGAAGGAGCTCGTTAACCAGCGCTTTCACAACATCGAGCGTAAAATTCTTGTCCATGGCGAGTTTGATGATGTTGTAGACATAGTAGGCGCCAACATAGCGCGCCGCCGTAGCACCCTCAAACCAGACGCCAAGGGTCGTCTTCCCGGTGCCGGCGCCGGTGGGAATGATCTCATACCGGAACACCCGTTCAATATCCTCCGGCGCTGCATCGATGATTCTCGCGTTTTCCTTGTCGATCTCCATCTGGAGAGCTTTCCAGTCCTTATCCATTGTTCATCCCTCCACTGCTTCGAATTTCACATGAACGATTTTCTTTTCGCACATCAGGTTCTCCCAAAGCTGATTGCCAACTTCCAGCAGCAGCTTCTTGTCTTCCGGAACAACCTCCGCCCAAGTCACGTACTTCATGGGTTCGGTCACGTAATCGAACTTGCAGCTCAGGTTTGCAACGTTGCCGGTCGTCATGAAGAACGTAAAGCGTCCTTTGTTCATTTCAACGATATCTTCCAGCGGAAGTTCTTCCTGAATCCAGTCGCATTCCTTTGTCATCGGCAGATTCAGCATAAACAGGGACTGCCCGGCAACAACCGTCTCGGTCTGAACGCAGCCCGTCGGCAGATTGGTCAGGAACCAATCAAATACCCTTTGATTGTGTTCCACCGGAGCCACGCGAACCTGCTTGTTCAGTTCAGGCCATTTCATGATAAACTGTTTGGACATATCGTATTCCTCCTTAAATGTGCGTCCAGTGATCTATATGGTTTGCTTGAATAAATATTTACTTATATACATAAGTTATATCATGATTCTACCAAACATACAGAAATATGTCAACACTGCATCCTCATATATTTACGGAACAGGCATCGAAAATAATTGGTGCGCAGAGATGGGGTGTAAGCCCGGATGCGAAAGCTCCCGGGCTTACACGTATCATCGGTTCTCTTGGCAGTTGGATTCTCAGTTCAGGCCAAGGTTCAGGCCGGTGATGTCAACAGATTCATTGTAGTTGACGAAGTTACCCTTCTCGTCAACCTTCAGGAGAGAAACGCCGAGCGGCTTGATGTCGCCATTCTTGTCCCACGTCAGGTTCTCGGCCAGCGTGGCAACATTTTCGGAGCTGAACGTCGTGCTCTTGGCGTCCGTGGTGTTTTTAATCCACTGAGCCAGATTATCTTTCGTCGCGCCTTCCCGCAGTGCCTTTGCAAAAATCTGAACGATATCATAGCAGCCCGCACACGGCTCCGAGGGAACCTCGCCCGGTCTGACGGCAAGGAACTTATCCATGAAGTTGGTGACAGTGGTTCTGTCGGAATACGGGTTGAACGTAACGCATATGTAGAGGTTCTGCAGGGCGTCCACACCGGCGAGATCAATCAGCTGCTTGTACGTCAGCGAGGACTGTCCAACGCTCGGGACATCGAAGCCAAGGGCATGCGCCTGCTGGAAATAAAGGCCCGCGTCTTCGTGATCCATGTAAACGGCAACGCCCTCGCAGCCCGCCTTCTGGAGCTTTGCAATAATTGTGGAGAAATCCTTTTCGAGGCCGGGATTGTAGGTCTGCTCAGCAACAACTTCCGCGCCAAGCGTCTTGGCCGCTGCCACGCCCGCGTCCAGATTGCCGCGGCCGTAATCGTTATTCGCATAGATAATGCCGATCTTTTTCAGCTTCAGATTGTTTACCAGCATGGCAACGACCTGCGGACTGCAGCGGTCGTCGCGAACGCCCAGGCGAACATAGTACTCGTATCCGTGCTGTGTGATCTCGGGGTTATTGGAAGCCGGGGACATATTGGGCATCTTGGCCGCCTCGTAGATCGGGCAGGCAGCCAGTGTGCAGGTCGAACCGCCGTGGGAAATAACCGCGGTGATGTCGTCCCGGTCGCAGAATCTCTGGGCAACAAGCGCCGCCTCGGACGGATCGTTCTTATCGTCCATGGATACCAGCTCCAGCTGCTGGCCTTTCACGCCGCCGGCCGCGTTGATCTCATTGATCGCGATCTTCGCGCCGTCAACCATCAGCTCGCCATAAGAAGCAGAGGTGCCGGTCAGCGGGCAGGCAAGGCCGATCTTTATGGTATCCGTGGAGCCGCTGCTTGCTGAAGTGGTTCCATCCGCAGCCTTCGTAGTCTCCGCTGCCGAGGCAGCGGTCGTTGCGGCGCTGGTATCTGTTGCAGTCTTCCCGGAAGACTGGCTGCTGCATGCGGCAAACATGCACATTACAAGCGCTGTGACCATCAGGATAGCCATGATTCGTTTTTTCATTTTTAAACCTCTTTTCATTTTTTATACTTATTTTTCGTTCGTAAATACGAAAAAGAAGATACGGATTTCTGGAATTCAGGAGAAGCTTGGGCATTACAGCAGGTGCTTCCCGCCGTCAATGGGAATCACCGCGCCGTTCATATAATCGCTGCAGCCGCAGAGAAAAACGATCAATTCTGCGACCTGCTGCGGAACGCCTTTTACAATATCGATTCCATTGACCTTCATCACGCTGTTTTTCTCGTCGATCTGTTCGCCTCTCTGCCGGAGAATCGGGGAATAACCGCCGACGGCGGAGGTCATGATCGTCGCCGGGCAGAGCGCCGTACACTGAATATAAGGCGACAGCGTAACCGCAAGGCATTCCATCAGCTTGACAAGGCCGACCTTCGCGATAGAATGCGGAATATACGTCGGCCAATTCTCATAATAGGAATTTCCAATCATGGCTATCATCCGCCCGGATTTATGCTTCATCATCAAGGGAACCGCCGCCTGGCTGAGGAAGAATGCACCTTTGAGAATAATGTCCATCGAGCTGTCCCAGATCTCTTCCGTCACCTCGTCAAACGGGCCTTCATTGAAGTTGCTTGCGCTATGAATCAGGAAATCCAGTCGGCCGAACGTTTGCTCCGTTGTCGCGATCATGTTTCGAAGCACGCCAAGGTCGCACATGTTTGCTTCGCATATCACGCATTCGCGGCCCATTTGCCGAATCTGTTCCTGTGTTTTCCGGGTTTCCTCTTCCGTGCCGAAATAACTGATTACCAGGTCGGCGCCGGCCTCCGCAAGCGCGAGCGACAGGACCTTTCCCACCCTAATGCCGCCGCCGGTTACCAAAGCAACCTTTCCGTTCAAACGCATCTCTTCCATCCTCCATTAAGGCATCGGCATGATCTCACCGCCCGAGACGTACAGTGTCTGTCCGGTGATAAACGCCGCCTTGTCCGATGCAAAGAACTCGATTGCTCCGGCAATGTCTGCGGCGCATGCGAACCGTCCCAGAGCGCATTGATTGACATCGTCTTCCAGCGAATCGGCATCCTTCTGATTTGATTCAGCAACTTTTCCGGGCGCAATGACATTCACCGTAATATGGTCCGGACCGACTTCCTTCGCCAGTGTCTTACAAAACGCGTTCAGTCCTGCCTTGACTGTGCTGAACACCGAACAGCCTGTATAAAACCGATATGCCAGACCGCCCGAAATATAGAGAATCCTTCCATACTGCTGCCGCTTCATCCGGGGAATCAGCGCCTTGCAGATGTTAAAGTGAGAATGAACAGAATCAAGCGCATCGTTCCAGTCTTCCCAGTCCATGTTCTCCACCGGAACGCTTTTATAATTCCGATCGTTGAACACAAAATTAACCGCCGCGTGAATGGTACCGAATCTCCGCACGGCCTGTTCTGCCAGCTCTTCCGTCTGCGCTAAATCCCGTACATCCGCATGCAGCGCGACGGCGCTTCCGCCGGCCTCCGTTATTTCCGATACGATCCGCTCCGCTTTTTCCCTGTTTTGGAAATAGTGGATTACCACCCCGTATCCGGCCTGCGCCAGCTGCTTGCTGACCAGCGCACCGATCCTCCCGGTGGCGCCGAAAACGATAATATTCTGTTCCATATCCATCTTCCGTCAGACGCCCATATAGATTCTCTGAATGGAGTCGTTCTCCGCAAGCTGCTTGCCTGTGCCGCCCATGCTGATCTCTCCGGTCGTCAGAACATACGCCCGATCCGTAATGGAAAGCGCGCGCTTTGCGTTCTGCTCCACCAGCAGGATGGAGGTTCCCTCCCTGCGAATATCTCCGATGATCTGGTAGACCTCTTTGATCACAACCGGCGCCAGGCCAAGAGACGGCTCGTCCAGAAGGAGCAGCTTCGGTCTCGACATCAGTGCACGCGCAATTGCAAGCATTTGCTGCTCGCCGCCGCTGAGAAACCCGGCGCGCTGCTTCAGCCGCTGGCCCAGGATCGGAAACCGCTGGCAGTACATTTCGATGTCCTTTTTGATTCCTTCCTTGTCCTTTCGGATGTACGCGCCCGAAATCAGGTTGTCATATACCGTAAGCGAGGAAAAGATCTGTCGGCCCTCCGGAACCTGAGCAATTCCCTCTTTCACGATCTCATCGGCCGTCAGGCCGTTTATCTGTTTTCCATGATATGTGATTTTGCCGGACGAGGGCTTCAGCTGTCCCGAAACGGACTTCAGAAGCGTTGTTTTGCCCGCGCCGTTCAGGCCGATGATGGAGACAATCTCTCCCTCCTCTACCTCAAGGCTGACGCCGCTCAGGGCCTGGATCGCGCCATAAAACACCCACAGATTGTCGACCGTTAACATCATGGCACTAATCCTCCCCTATGTAGGCCCGTATGACCCGTTCATTATTCTGGATCTCCGACGGCAGGCCCTGCGCAATTTCCTTGCCCGCATCCATTGCCAGTATCCTGTCCGCCATCTTCATCATCAGTTTCATGTTGTGTTCGATCAGAATTACCGCGATCCCCCGTTCGTCCTGGATCCTCTTGACAAGCGCAATCTGCTCCTCCGACTCCACGGCGTTCATGCCGGCGGTCGGCTCGTCGAGAATCAACAGTTTTGGGCTCATGACCAGCGCTCTCGCAATCTCCAGCTTCTTCTGCATGCCGTAGGGCATTGCCCCGGCAAAATCGTCGATATGGTCCTGAAGGTTCACCATGGTAAGCGCTTTCACAGCGATATCATTGGCGTCCTTCTCCGACTGCCTGAAGCGCTTGGTCTTCAGAATGGCGTCAAACAGATTTGCTTTGATACTGAGATGCTGCCCGACCAGGACGTTGTCACGAACGGTCATGGCTTTGAAAATCCTCAGGTTCTGAAACGTCCTCGCGATACCGATTGACGTCATATTCTGGAGCTTCTTCTGGGTAATATCCTGCCCGTTATAGATGATCTGGCCCTCCGTTGCCGTATAGACGCCCGTCAGGACATTGATTAACGTTGTTTGGCCCGACCCGTTCGGTCCAATGATGCCCAGCATTTCATGGGCGTCCACGTGGGTTGAAATTCCATCGACCGCATGCACTCCGCCGAAGTACATTTTGACGTCTTTCATTTCCAAGAGGTGTTCCATGTTCAGTCCCCCTTTGCCGACGTTCCGGCAGCAGCCTTCTGGCTCTTTCTCATCTGCCGTTCAATGCGCCTCTGCTTGATTTTCTCCTGGATGCCGCTCTCGCAGGCAAACGCGCGCGAACCCAGCAGGCCCTGCGGACGGAACAGCATAAACGCAATCATAATCAGGCCGCCAACACCGACGCGGTACACGGCGAGCGGACGGATAATTTCGGGCATGACTGTGAAGAACACCGCGCCGATGATTGCGCCGGGGATGCTTCCCAGGCCGCCGATAATGCACATCTGCATAAAGATCAGGGACTGGTCATAGACGAAGTTGGACGGGCTGATATAGCTGATATAGGAGGCGTAGAGCGAACCGGCAAATCCCGCAAAAACAGTGCCGATCACAAATGCCAGGATCTTGACAAAGTCCGTCTTTACACCCACGGACCGTGCGCCTATTTCGTCATCGCGGGTGGCCTCCATGGCCCGGCCGAATTTGCTCTTTACTATGTTGTTTAAAATAATGTAAGCGATAATCGCCATAACCATCAGGAAATAGTACACCGCGATCGGTGAACTGAAACGGTAGCCAAACAGGCTGATGGGCGGAATCGCGGTAAGTCCCATCGGGCCTCTCGTCATGGACATCCAGTTTCGCACAATGGTAAGGAAAATGTACTGAAACGCCGTGGTAATCAGGGACAGGAAGTCCGTGCTCAGGCGCAGGCAGGGGATGGAGATGATCAGTCCCGCGATGCCCGCTCCGACGCCGGCCGCAAGGAATCCCACCCAGAACGGCATGCCGTAAGCCGTCATCAGGATCGCTGAGATATAGGCGCCGGTTCCCCAAAACGCGGAGTGCCCCATATTCAGCATGCCGGTATGTCCGCTGATAATCATATTGCCCATGGAAAGCAGGCAGTAAATGTAGATTGTGGAAATAATCCGCTTGATGTAATTGTTGGAAATGAACGGCGCAGCAGCCAGGCAGACAATCAGCAAAACAAGAAGCGGAGTCCGGTATTTTGTAAAAACGCCTTTCATTTTGGTCGATTCATAGGCCGAAGCAGTTTTTTTCATGGTCACACCTTCTCAACCTTCTTCTTGCCAAGCAGTCCGCTCGGTTTGAATACCAATACAAGTACGATCACAATATAACCGATTGCCTCCTTGTGTGCCGAGCTCAGATAGGCGCCGGCGAAAGTCTCGGAGAGGCCCAGAATCAGTCCGCCGATAAAAGCGCCGTAGAAGCTTCCGACGCCTCCCAGCATCGCGGCCGCCCAAGCCTTGATCGTTCCCCAAATGCCCATATCAATGCTGATGACGCCATAGAAAGAGGAATATACAATGCCGCCGATGACACCGAAGAAACCTCCCAGGCCGTAAATCAGAGGTATGATCTTGTTGATTGGGATGCCCATCAGGGAAGCTGTGGAGATATTCTCCACAATGCACTGCGTCGCACGGCCGAGCTTTGTATGCCGCATGACCTGTGTCAGAGCCACAACAAGCACCGAAGACAGCACAATCACGATAATATTCTTTTGGAAAATACGGAAGCCACTCACTTCCCAGTAGCCCTTCGGGAGGAAGGTCGGGAACGCAATCGCCTCTGCGCCCCAGATCACCTGCGCAATTGTCCGAAGCACAAGCGCGGCGCCGAGTGCGCTGATCATCGGCACGATTCTGTTGGCATATCGAACGGGGCGGTATACCGTACGCTCGATTGTCATGCCGATCAGAGCTGTGAGTAATCCCGCCGATAGAATTGCAAACGGAAGAGGCATAAAGGAAATCAGGGAGAATGCAATAAACGTGCCGAAAACATACAAGTCGCCGTGCGCGAAATTGATCTGATACAAGAGGCTGTATACCATACTGTAGCCAACTGCAATCATGGAATACATCGAGCCAACGGAGAATCCGTTGATCGTCGTCTGCAGAAAATAATTCAGATTTTCACTCATTTTTGCCCTCCTCAGAATGTACGCCGAGAATCAGTGCGGGTTATTTTAGAAAGCAGCGCCCAGCCTCTTGTCCCCTTTCTGCGTGGTCGAATGGTATGTCATACAATGTAGTTATATGATAAGTTAGACAGCGCTTTTTGTCAATCCTTCTTCTGTTTTTTTCATATTAATTTGCTTATTTGTTTTAATAATTATGCAAACTGCACAATCAGGGCTTTTCCCCGCCAAACGCAGAAGCCCTGCAGAAAGGCGGTTTCGCCGTCTTCCTGCAGGGCTTCCAATTATCTATTTTCCCAATAATCGCATGGCCTGGAGACCCATCTGAATTTTCATCATATTGACCTGATCGTCGATGTCCAGCTCCAGCGTCTCCTGGATCTTCTCCATCTGGTAGATCAGCGTGTTGCGGTGAACATGGATCTCCGCGGCTGTCTTTGTCACATTATACCGGTTGCGAATATACGCCTCCAGTGTGTTGATGTAATTGCCTCCTTTCCGGTCGGCTGTACGCAGCGGCTCCACCGTCTCGTGAAAAAGCTGCTGCAAGTCGAGATTGGTCATTGTCTCGGACATCCAGTGGTAAATCTGCAGGTCGGAATAGAGGTAGATTTTCTGTTCGGGAAAAAGCCGCTTTCCAAGATCTATGCTGTCGATCGTCTGCTGAAATGCGGCGGGTATTTGCGTCAGCTCGCTGCCGCACAGGCTGACGCCGATGCGGCAGGCAATATGATACTGCGTCAGTACGTCAAGTATATGGTTTGCCGCCTGCTTCGCCTGCTGCAGTGCATGCTGCTTGGATACACTGTCCGAGAAAAAGCAGTATATGATCTGATAATTCTTGTATTGCAGCAAACGCGGCTGTAACTCAAAAGAATCAGGCAGTTTCTCCGCGATCGTCAGCAGCAGGTCCAGACTTGTCTGTTTGCCTGACATAGACATCTGCAAATAGCTCTCCAGGTAGATATTGAGGCAGACTCTTTTGCTGACATAATCAAAATTGTTGCGCTTACATTGCTTGCGGATGGTCTCGTCGGTCGCCGCCTGATTGCAAAGCACCTGTGTGACGAAGTCGCCCTCTTCCGACACATTCTTCATTTCATAATTACGAATTGCCAGTCCGGTCAGGCTTTCCACATTTTCCAGAATCCTGTAATGCCATGTTTCAAGCGCCGCGGACGTCTCCGGAATAACCAGGAATCCCTCCTCGCTCCGTTCCATTTCGATCGGGGCAAAAATACAGTCGATCGCGTGTTCCGCGCCGGGGACCTGGAATTGATGCGTTCTGAAATGCTCCGCCCGATAGGCCTGATATACAGCCCGGATCAGCTCCGCGTCCAGGATCGGCTTCCCGGATTCCAGCGTAAAATAATCCGTGAGAGCGCTCTTCCCCCTGCATTTCTGCTCCTCGAATCCGATCAGTTCAAATTGCTGGTTGACCAGCAGAATGGGGTTGGGTATGACCGTGCTGAGATCGTACAGCATCTGATCCGGAGTATTGTGGGAGCAGATCGCATCGACCATCTTGCAGTAAAGCGTGTTGGTTTTCTGCACGCTGTCCATTTGAGACTGGAAGAGATACTGATGGATTGCATAGGCAAGGTCGCAGAATCTGGTCTCATAGGGCAGCGTAATCACCGGGAAATTGTATTGATTTCCCTGCTCAATCAGTTCTTGCGGCACCGAATCAAAATAGCGGTGCAGCTTGATGCCAAGCGCCGCGCAGCCGCGCCTGGAAAGCTCATAGATGAGATGATGCAGCATCGCCGGATTATTTTTTGTCACATAGCCGGCATCGACTACGAACTCGCCGCCGCGCAGCCAGGAAAGGATCTCCGGCGTATCAATTACGCTGAAAGAGCTGAGCGTACGGTTCATCCCGTAAAAACCGGCAACGCACTGCATCCGGCATGTTTTGAATTCGACCATGAACTGCCCAATCGTCAACATTTCCGAAACCTTCTCTCCAATGTATCTTTTCCGCACTCCGCCCCGTGTCTTTATCGAAATAATGTACCACAACTTTTATTTTTTGTAAATTATTCATTTTACAAAGATTAATTTTGTGCATTTTGCCCTTTCCCAATTCGAGAGTAAGTTATATAGTCATGTTTATACATATACCTCGATGATAAGTAGGAGGACTCAATATGCTCGGTGAAGCGAACCTATCGCGGGTCAGGCAGGAACTGAATCAGCTAAAAACCTTTGACAGCGGCATCGCTCAGGAAGGGACGACCCGCACGCTGCTCACGGACGTTGAACTGCAGGCGCGCGAGTATGTCAAATCGCTCATGACAGACGCCGGAATGACTGTCGAAGAGGACGCCATCAGCAATATCATCGGCACATTGCCCGGAACGGAGCCGGATCTTGCCCCCGTTTGGAGCGGTTCTCACATCGACACCGTACTGAACGCCGGCATGTATGACGGCATGGTCGGCGTGATCGGCGCGCTTGAAGCCTGCCGGATGATACGCGAAGCGGGCGCACCGCATCGCCGCAGCATTTCCGCCCTTGTGTTCGCCTCCGAAGAGCCGACTCGCTTTGGCATTGGCTGCATCGGAAGCCGTACCATGGCGAACCATATGACTCTGGAAGACACCAGATCCCTCGTGGACGGAAACGGGATCTCGCTCTATCAGGAGCTTGAGCGCCTTGGATACACAAAAAAGGATTTTTCCTCTGTCTATAAAAAGCCCGGGGACGTTTTTGCCAGCGTGGAGCTGCACATTGAGCAGGCGCCCGTACTGGAACAGCTCCATTGCCCGATCGGTATTGTGGAAGGGATTTGCGCGCCGTCCTACATTCAGGTTTCTGTGGTCGGACAGCAGAAGCACGCCGGATCGACCCCCATGAATTCCCGTCTCGATCCTGTCCCGGCTGCCGCTGAAATCATTCAGGAAATCGAAACGATGGTTCGGGCTTACGGCAATTCCTACACCGTGGCCACCGTCGGCAAGCTCAGCGTTTTTCCCAACGCTTCGAACGTGATTGCCGGCTCGGTCGATTTTTCCGTGGATATCCGGGCGTTGGACGAATCGGTCAAAAAAGAACTGACGGAGCGCATCTGCGCATACATCGACACCATCGGAAAGCTGAGAGGCCTGACGGTTCAGCATAAAGTGACCACCGACGATATTCCCCGCCGCTCCGACGCGCGGGTCGTATCCGTCCTCCAAAGCTGCTGCGACAAACGGGGCATTCAGGCGCATTCCATGGTCAGCGGCGCGTACCACGACTCCCTGCTGATTGCCGAATTTGCGCCGATGGCCATGATTTTTGTTCCGAGCCGCGACGGAATCAGCCATGACCCGCGCGAGTACACCAGCATGGAAGATATTTGCCGCGGCGTCGACGTTCTGGCCGACTCGCTGCTGACGCTTTCAAACGCCGACCGGCTCTGAGCACCCGTTTTGGAGCGCAGCTTTCTTTACGATTCTATTGTGAACCCTTATCGCTTATAATCAACACAAAAGGAGTGAATTAATATGCGAAAAATACTGATTAAAAACGGCACCGTCGTAACAACCTCCAATGAATTTGTCGGAGATATTCTGATCGAGGGCGACAAAATTGCCATGATTGGCGCGCATCTCGACGCGGAAGCCGACGAACAGATCGACGCGGCCGGAAAGTACGTACTCCCCGGAGGGATCGACCAGCATGTCCATTTCTCCTTTACGTTTAACGGCGCGTGCACGCGCGGATTTGAAACGTCCAACGCCGCGGTCGCAGGCGGTACCACAACGGTCATCGAGTTCGTGAATCAGGTCCGCGGAAACGGCCTGGTCGAATCCATTGAGAACTATCGCGCGGAAAAGGCCGATGGAATCGCAATGGCCGACTATGCGTTTCACATCGTTATGACCGACCCTCGCCCCGAGGTCATTGACGAGATCTCCGCGCTGGCGGATGCCGGATATCCGACCATGAAGCTCTTCATGGCCTACAAAGGGATGTTCTTCCATGCCGACGACTCCGCAATCCTCAATGCGCTGATGAAGGCAAAGGAGTCCGGCGTAACCGTAATGGTGCATGCGGAAAACGCGGACGCCATCGACATCCTGCAGCGCCAGCTGATTGCCGCCGGACATACGGAGCCGTACGCGCATGTTCTTTCCCGCCCGCCCATGGTTGAGGCCGAAGCCACCGCACGGGCTATCCACCTTGCCAAGATTGCCGACGCTCCTATTTACATCGTGCACGTCACCTGCAAAGAGGCGCTCAAGGAGGTTGAGCGCGCGCGTTCCGAGGGTCAGCGTGTATGCGGCGAAACCTGCACGCATTATCTTACACTGGATGACAGCAACCTGAAGAAGCCGAATTTTGAGGGAGCCAAATTCGTATGCTCCCCGGCGCTGCGCTCCGCCGAGCATCATGAAGCGCTCTGGAAAGGGCTGAATCTCGGCACGATCAACGCCGTTTCTTCCGACCATTGCGGCTTCGACTGGAAAACGCAAAAGCACATGGGCATTGATGATTTCCGCAATATTCCAAACGGCGCCCCCGGCCTGCAGAATCGTCTTGCCGTACTTTGGACGTACGGCGTGGAAACCGGGAAAATCACCCGTCAGAAACTGGTCGATATTTTCGCGGCATCCCCTGCCAGAAACACCGGCCTGGATCACCGCAAAGGATTTATCGATGTCGGCTACGACGCGGATATCGTCCTTTACGATCCGAAAGGAACCAGCATTATCTCCAACGAGAACTGCCTGCACGGCGTAGACTACTGTTCTTTCGACGGCATGAAGCAAATCGGCCGCGTCGACAAGGTTCTTTTACGCGGCAATGTCGTCGTAGACGATGGAAAATACGTCGGGCATAAAGGTCAGGGCGAGTTCATCCCCAGGAAGCCCTACGGCACTCTCTATCGCTGAGCATTCCGCGCAGACCGCCTTCTTTTTTCCGCACGGCATCCCGTGCGCTGTTTTTCCTCATGATAGCAGACTCACATCATCCTGCAAAAGTCCCGAAAGCACTGGATCAGTTCCATGCTTTCGGGACTTATTATATCATCGATTTTATTTTTCTGTCCTGCGAGCTTATGTCGGAACCGTTTTTCGGACTGTTTCCGGCATCATGCGAAGGCTCCCCTCGTGTTTCCCTTGCAAAAGAACTTCAGAACCCGTAAACACGAATTCTGAGGTTTTTTGAGGTTCCGCCCAGATGGAAACCGGGGAATCCGCGCTTTGCAGACTTGCATCCAAATACGAAAAGCGCTCCTGTTTACAATAGTTACGATCGCGTTGTCTTTCAACGTGGGGCAATTAAAAAAAATCTCCCTTCCGAGATTTCGCGCATCCCCGCAAATCGAGCTGTTTTGCCGGGAGTTACATCCTACGGTTGGCCATTAACTTCCCTTCAGAATTGCGGCTCCCATTCGATCTTTACCTGAAAGATTGCGGAAACTGTTTTGTGATTCCCTGTTTCATCATGTCCGCCATCGCAAGCGCTTCCAGCTCAATATTATCAAACATGCCGACGCTGTCTTCATATTTTTCTGTCAGAATATCAACGGCTTCTGTCTTCGTCATTGCGAGATGGTTGTACAGCATTTTCCTCCATTCCTGCGTCGACCAGTATGGGTTGATCTCGCCTAAAAAGGCCGCGATTTGATCCGCATTTGCATACCACCGCTTTTCGGCGTCGGCGGCTGCGGCGCTGTTGTCCGCCTTTGCCGCATCGACGAGCTCGGCTGCAATTGTAAGATGACTGGTGAACAATTCCGCAAATTTTGCGGCAATGTCTTTTCCATAATACTGCCTGAGCGCCGATTCGAAATCTTTTGGGTTACGCAGAAGACGATTGGTCACGGCCTCCGCATCCGGCAATCCGAAAGCCGTGCTCACAATGGCCATCCTTGTCCAATAAACATGTTGTTCCCACAGCAGCCTCATCAGGTTGTTCAATCTCTGTGCCGCTCCGCCGATGCCCCCGGAAAGGGGCTGCGCCGGCTTTGGGCTGCATCTGATAGGAATCCAAATCATCCGTCCGACGGAAAGATTGCCGGCGTCAAGTCCGGGATTTGCCGCCGCAATTTCCTGAACGGTCGTATGAAACCGCTGCGCGATCAGCCATAAGGAATCCCCGGATCGTATGGCATATGAACACTGTTTTGCGGGGTATTGGAACATATGGATCACTACCTTTTAAAATCTTTCATCGCCATCATATTCCAATATCTTCAAAATGTTTCCGGATTAATCCTTTCGCTGTTCGCTCCGGCCGGACACTTTTCATGCTCCATAGCAGACGGAAAGTATGTTATCCGGCGCGATGACCGTCTCATCTTTGCCGGCGTATTCCGATGGCACGGAAGGTTTGTTAAGGGCGCGTGCCGGTTGAAATTGCGCTCTCACCCCCCGAGGTTTCGGGATATCAACAAACCGGACTCTTTCCCCGAAAGCGGGATCTTTCGATTGACCTCTGCGGCTCGTTTCGCGCTCACGGTTCTGATCGGGGATATTTTCCTCACAACCGGTTTACAGAACTCTCCTTTCGGAGAAGCCGGATCACGCCGCAGCGGAGCAGCGGGCACAAACCCTGGAAACGGGCATCCGCCCGCAAAACCATGACTTGACCGGCTCCCCGTCTAATATATATAATCCGGTACCTGATAAGATCAGAGATTGGGATGTGGCAAAATGAGAAAAAACGCAGTGTCCACCTGGAAAATTGCCGCCACCTACATTGGGACTGTCGTGGGGGCGGGCTTTGCAACGGGACAGGAAATTCTTCAGTTCTTCGTTCGGTTCGGAAAACCGGGTCTGTTGGGGATCGTGGCCGCTGCGGTGCTGTTTGTGTTTTTCGGCTGCATTATTATGGATCTGGGCAATCGGCTCAATGCCCGGTCGCATCTGGAGATCATCCGGTATGCAAACGGCAGGTTTTTGGGAGGCATTGCGGACGCGCTGATCATCTTTTTTCTGTTCGGATCGTTCACCGCCATGTTGGCCGGGACAGGCGCGCTGCTCCATCAGCAGCTGGGGCTGCCGATGGCGGCGGGGAGCCTGCTCATGGGAGTCCTGACCGCCGCTACCGTGCTGACCGGTGTGGACGGCGTGATCAACTCCATCAGCTTTGCGGTACCTTTTTTACTGCTCTCCGTGATCGTGGTCAGCGGGTATTCCATTCTGCACTCGCCGCTTGACTTTTCCGCCGGCGACCTGGGACAGAACAGTCTGATTGCCAATTGGCCTGTGTCGGCAATTCTGTATGTGTCCTATAACATTATGCTGTCCGTCGCGGTTCTGGGCGCTCTCGGTGCGAATGCCCGGGACAGGAAGGCGCTCAAAAACGGAGCGATTCTGGGCGGCGCGGGCCTGGGCTTCGCGTCAGCCCTGATTTTTCTGGCTCTGTGCGGAAATCTGTCCCGTATCTCCGGGCTGGAGGTTCCCATGATCTGCATTGCCGGCAGGATCTCCCCTCTGGTCCAGATCCTGTACGGCATAGTGCTGGTTGCCGAAATTTACACCACAGCAGTCGGTTCCCTGTTCGGATTTTCCTCCAGGCTCCTGCCTGTCAGGGACACGAGGGTACGCAGGCGGGCCGTTGTGATCGGCGCCACCGTCATGGCTTTGTTTGCCAGCCAGCTCGGTTTTTCCAATCTGGTGAAGTATCTGTTTCCCGTGGAGGGAGTTTGCGGCATCTTCCTGTTGGCCGGTTTTGTCCACGTCTGGGCAACGCGGCGGCTGAAACATGCAAGGCGATGTTTTCCAGCTTGTCCTCCCGACGGCATCAGTTACCGTTCTGAGGCAGGCCAAATAGACGAACAATATAAACCGCATACTGTAATTTATAACAGTTGGGAAATACCGGTATGCAGCAGGAACAGACGCAATACAAAGAGGAAAACATGAACGCGAGAGGGTAATAGGCCGCGCGTAATACATAAGCTTTTGGAGGTGTCACCCGGATTGGAACCGGGGAATCAGGGTTTTGCAGACTTGTACTCACACGCCAAAACAGTTCCTATTTTCAAAGGGTTCAGCGGATTAAGTTTTAAAAGTGCGCCAATTCGGTGCCAATTTGAAAATATGCCTTATGTACAATCGCATAAACAGCGGTCGGACTGACGCGGAGCATTTCCTGAAGGTCCCTCATCGTATACATAGGTATCTCTTTTTCCATTAATTATATAGCACACGCGCTTCCAATATCACCTCAGAGGTGTTTGGCCTTGTCATCTCATAGAAAGGGTCCTTAAAAACGAGGCCCTCTGCAAAACCTGCTTGTGGGGGCTCTTTTTCCCGCGCTGAGGCCGGAAGGTCAGCGGCTCTTTTTTGCCAGCTCATCCTGAATGGCGTTGACCAGAACAGCAACGAGGATTACGAATCCGCGGACGACGTATTTCACGTAGTCGTCCACGCCCAGCAGCGTCATGCCGTTGAGCAGAATGCCAAGGAAAATGATGCCGATCAGAGTGCCGTTAACCTTTCCCATGCCACCGCTGAGCGATGCGCCACCGATGATAACCGGCGCGATAACGTCCATCTCATAGCCGCGGCCGAACGAGGACGAGCCGGAGTAGACCTGAGAAGAAAGAATGATGCCCGCAAAGGCCGCGAGAACCTGCACGACAATCATAACCGTCACCTTGATGCGATTGACGTTGATGCCGGAGAGACGCGCCGACTCCATGTTGCCGCCTACGGCGTAGATTTCACGCCCGAAGCGCGTGTAGTTCATGAGAATCAGCGACACCGCGAACACCAGTACCAGCCAAATGGCGGGGACCGGAATCCGGCCCAGCATGCCTGCGCCGATAAAACCGTACCAGGAAGGGACTGTCGTAACGGGGAAACCCTTGGAAATGATCGCTGCCGCGCCGTAGAGAATGTTCAGCATGGCCAGCGTGATGATAAACGTCGGAATGTCGAAGCGCGTGCGGATCTTGCCGTTCAGCAGGCCGATCAGCGCGCCCACGGCAAGCGCCGCGATCATGCCGATGATGACGGAGACCTCCAGCGGCATCGCACCGGAATCGGCGATGGCGCCGCCGATCTTTGCGACGAGCACGGAGGAGAGGCCGATCGTCGAGCCGATCGAGAGGTCGATCTCGCCGGCGATAATCACCATGGTCATACCGAAGGCAATGACGCCGGTAATGGCGACACTGCGCAGGATACCAAGCAGATTGCTCAGTGTGAGAAATCCGTCGGCGAAGATGGCCAGCACCACTACCATCACCAGCAGGATGCAGAGCATCATATTCTGACTGACGAACTTGCCGAAGCCCGCCCTTTTCTTTACGGTTGTCATTCTAACGTTCCTCCCATGCAGACGGAATACAGTTGGTCGATTTTGATGTCGCTTGCCATGATCTCGCCGGTGATCCGGCCGCCGCGCATAATCAGGATACGCTGGCAGACCTCTATGAGCTCCTCAAGCTCTGAGGAGACCACGATACTTGAGACGCCGGCCCGGGAAAGTGCCCAGATAATTTCGAAAATCTGCTGCTTCGCGTTCACGTCAATGCCGCGCGAGGGCTCGTCAAACAGCATGATTTTTGGCGAGGTGTTAAGCCAGTTGCCTACGACGACCTTCTGCTGGTTGCCGCCGGACAGGCTTGTAACCGGCTGATCGACATCGGCTACCTTAATCTGCAAATCCTTTACCTGACGCTCTGCGGCCTCCGTCTCGGCGCCCCGGCGCATGAACATCCGGCCTGACAGTTTTTTCAGGCTGGCGGCGCAGAGGTTGTTCTTAATCGATTGAATCTGAATCAGGCCCTCGAACTTCCGATCTTCCGGAGTCATTCCGAAGCCGAGATCCTTCATAATCTCCGGCGTGACCCGGTGAATTTCTTTCCCGTCCACGCGGATGGTTCCGCTCTCGAACGGGTCGATGCCGAAGATTGCGCGCAGCAGCTCCGAACGCCCCGCGCCGAGCATGCCGGCAATGCCGAGCACCTCGCCGCGCCGAAGCGTGAAGCCGACATTCCGAAACGCACTGCCGCGCGTCAGTCCGTCCACCTGCAGCACAACCTCGTCCGAAACCATTAGATCTCTGGGCTTATCGTTGACCGTTGTATCTCCAAACATCAGGCTCAGCAGTTCCTTGTGAGTTGCTGTCCGCATGTCGTTGATCTTTCCGGCGAAGATGCCGTCGCGCAGAACGCAGCAGGTGTCGCAGATTTCCCAGAGCTCCTGCAGACGGTGTGAAATATAAAGAATGATAACGTCGCGCTTTTTCAGTTCGCGGATCAGAGCAAATAAAATCTGCGTCTCATGCTGGGCCAGCGACGAAGTCGGCTCGTCGAGAAGCAAAACCTTCGGATGACTGCTCATCGCCTTGGCAATCTCCACCATCTGGCACTGCCACATGCTCAGATTGGAAACCTGCTCGCGTGGGTCAATCTCAATTTTCATATCGCGGAGGATTTTTTCTGCTTCTTCATAAGTTTGTTTCCAGTTGACCAGTTTCCCGTGCATGGCAAAGCGACCCATGAGGATATTCTCCGCCACCGTCAGGCCCGGAACCAGGGAAAGCTCCTGATAGACCGTCGCAATTCCCTGCCGCTGCGCGTCCGCAGGGGACTCGCAGACCAGCGGTTCGCCATCGAGCAAAATGCGGCCGCCGGAGGGCTGATGGGCTCCGTTGATGATTTTGACCAGTGTTGATTTCCCGGAGCCGTTCTTGCCCACCAGGGCATTTACTTTTCCGCTCTCAAATTCGCAGCTTACGCTGTCCAGCGCCAGCGTGCCGGGGAAGGCCTTGCTGACTTTCTCTACCTTTAAAATGCTCATTGCATTCACCCTTTCATGGGCCGCCTCCGGGCGGGAAGGTTCTGCAGAGGCGCAGGCCCCTGCAGAACCACGGCCCGTATTATCAGGACATCTTGGATTTCAGATCCGCGAGGAAGGAATCCAGTCCGTTGGGGTCTTCGCGGCTGAGCAGAATGCCCGGCACGATCGTGACCTTGCCAGCGGTGGCGGAGACGTCCTTGCCCGAGATCGCATCGACGACGGACTGCATGGTCTGCACGCCGATCTGGTAGGGGTCCTGGCCGGTGACGGCCTGCAGGATATTGTTGCTGTCCTTCAGAAGAGAGACCATCTGCTCGGATGCGTCGGTGCCGAACACGACGACCTTGCCGGCCTTGCCGGAGTTCTGCACGGCCATGACGGAGCCAATGGTACCGCCGTCGTTCGCCGCGAAGATCAGGTTGATTTCGGGATGCGCGGTCAGCATGTCGGTGACGACGGTGATGGCCTTATCCTGCAGCCACGCGTCCTGATCGTCCACGACCTTGACGTCCGGCATGTCCTTGAACTGATCGAGGAAGCCCTTGCTTCTCGCGGTGCTCTGCTCGACCAGAAGGCTCTTGTACTCGATGATGGCGATGTTGGCTTTGCCGTTCATCTTATCCTTGATGTACTTTGCGGCAGCCTTGCCGGTGCTCTGGCCGACATCGTAGTTGTCGGAGGAGAAGCAGCCGCTGAAGAAGTCCCCCTTATAGGAGGTATTGGACAGGCCGACCTTGATGCCGGCGGCGGCCGCCTGCTTCAGGCTGGCTTCGGATGCGGTCTCGCTCAGCGGGGAGATGGCCATGCCGGCGATTTTCTGATCGCAGTAGGTATTGATGAGTTCAGCTTCCTTGCCCTGGTCGTTGTTGGTATTGCCGGGGATAAATTCGAAGCCCGCCTTCTCGGCCGTATCCTTGTAGCCAAGCTGCAGCATCTTCATGAACTGGTCTTCCTGGAAGACGACACCGGCAATTTTTCCGCCGGTGGCGGCAGCCGCCGTGGTTTCGGCAGCGGCGGCGGTGGTGCCTGCCGCGGCAGCGGTGGTTTCAGTGGCCGCGGCCGTCGTGTCGGCCGGTTTCTCCGTCTTGGAGCAAGCCGAGAACAGGCAGATGGCGAGTGCGAGGGTCAGCAATAGCGCGATTCCTTTTTTCATGTTTTTTTCCTCCTGTATTCATATTAATACCGCGGCCCTTTTGGGAAAACGCGGTATAGTTGATCCTGGAATGCTCAGCGGTAGCGGGCGGCGGTCTCGTAGATCGCCAGAATTTTCTCTGGTTCCACATTATATTGAATGTTGTGAATCTGCGTGAAAACATAGCCGCCGTCGCCCTGATAGAAGATGTCGATGAGTTCCTTCACGTGCGAGCGGATCTGATCCAGCGTCGCGGTTGGGACGAAGGTCTGCATATTCGCGCCGCCGCCCCAGAAGGTCAGATCCGCGCCAAACTCCCGCTTGAGCCTGTGCGGGTCCATGCCGTTCGCAGAAATCTGAATCGGGTTGAGAATCTCCACGCCCGCGTCGATGAGGTCGGGGATCAGGTCGTAAATTGCGCCGCAGCTGTGGAGAAAGACCTTGACCTCCGGGTAATTGTCACGGATGAAGCGATAGACCTTCGCGTGGTACGGCTTAATCATCTCGCGGTACATGGCGGGGGAGATTTGGGTCGTGAGCTGGGTGCCGAGGTCGTCTCCCATCTGAATCACGTCGATGTATTTCGCAATGCGCGGCATCAGCGCCTTCAGCTCAGTGATGTAGCAGTCAGTGAGCCGCTCAAACCAGCGGTGGAGCATCTCCTGATTTGCCGCCAGGTCGCAGAAGAACGTCTCGAAGCCAAAATCTGTCTGTCCCTGTTCGAACACGTTTCCGCCATAGGCGAAGAGAATCGCCTTGTCGGTCGTCTCATAGAGCGTGCGGCACTCCTGCTCGATGAAATCCATCTCTTTTTCACTCATCGGCGCAAAGCGAATGCCGTCGACCTCCTCGGGCTGCTCAATGTCCTCGAAACGGTGCTGAATCATGTCAAAATAAAAGCCGCCGTTCGGCATGCGGGAAATCACGTTGCCCTCAGCGTCCAGGATGTCAAAGTCGCCTTTTGCGTTTTGAACGGGGCGGTAGTGCTCCGGTACGAGGCAGTCGCTGCCGTCGGCGAGCTTTGAGGGCCGCCAGCGGTCGATGGGAATCCCGAACGCGGGAAACAGCCGGTTAGCCTGCACCACGTCGCCGCCAAGACGCGCGATCACTTCAGGATCAGGGTCGGCAAGCTGCTGAAAAACGTCGTACACCCGGGCGCAGCGATTCTGAATGCCGAGTACGGCAAGCAGTTTGTTGTAGGCGATGGCATTGATGCCCGTCGAACTTCAATCAGATTCACTATCTGGGTAAGGCGCGCAGCGTCGAAGGTCAGGCAGCTCAGACGCTCAGTCTTGACCCGGTCCAGTACCCGTATAACGGCATCGTGGTCGGCGCTGACTACAACGTTGACTTCGATAACCGCGGTTATCCTGTCAGCTTTGAGCCTGTGAACCGGTAAACGATCATGGGCGCCTTTCCATGCCCATTTCCCCCTATGCCCCCACCATTGTGACCCCCGGGCGTAGCCCGGGGGTTGGGAGGGCCAGTATTGCCCCTCCCAACTTCTGTATGTTTGTATGGTGTATAAAATGGGGGTAAGTCATGAATCCGTATTTAAAGATATTCGGTGATTTTGTCACACTTATTCTTTGTGTCCTTGTCCTTATTTTCTTTTTTCTTAAAGCGTTTTCAAGGCATTTTGGGTGCGTTACGTTCACTGAAAATTCTGATTATTTTACGCAACGCTCTCTTCGAGTGTGCACCTTTTCCAACCTTCTGGAGAGATATCATACAATCAAAATTACCTATGGTGACGATGCTATCACGTGGAACGACGGTACTAATTCTTATCCCCTATTTGATGCATTGAATGTAAAAGCTCATTGCGCCGGTGGCCGGAAATCAGTTCATAGCCGCCGTCCGCACGGGGACGAGCAATAGCGGGATCCAAAACGCCGTGTTCCTTCACGCTCTCCACGGTTTCCCGCATGGAATCATCGTTTCGCACCTGAAACGGATGGTCGGGAAACGGGTACAGCTCTGAAAGCGGAATACCCATGACCTTTTCTCGCTTTTCATCCGAGCGGGCTTCCTCTGTGGAGAAAATATCATTGTAACTGTTCAGGGAGCCTTGTGGGTCGCTGTCCACCAAAAGGACCTTTTTCCCTTCCTGTGCCAGCCCGATACCAAGATTGGCGCAGGTTGTTGTCTTGCCGACGCCGCCTTTTGGAGAAGTCAAGAACAGTCAACTATCTTGCAGTCTTCCATTAAGCGTTGCTCCTTTACTTCCAGAATAAATGACCATCTATTATAATACACCACGAAAATTGATTTGCGTTGCATTGAGTTTTTTCGAAATCAGCGCCAAGTTTTCAACAGGAAGCAGTCAAACACACGGGTGCGTTGACAGATCTCCGGGTTAAGTCGTTTCATGACGTTATTGGTGCGGATCAGTGCTCAAAGGGAAAATCGGCATAAGTCAATGTTGACGCAACCGCACAAGCTAAGCTCAGATTTTTCCTGATGGTCAGCACGCATACACACTCATTTTTAAAACGTTTAATAAGAAACAGTTGTTAATTAGATTGAAAAGCGGCATATGGCGTGCAATATATACAATTTTGATTATTTTCTGAAGCGTATTGAGGCGGACAGTATGATTGCCGCCGCGACGGACTCCGGCAGAATGATCCCGTCACTGGATATGTATCAATGTATCATATGACCAAGCAGGATAAGGACGCTCTGGATTTTATTAACAAAGGGATCAATCAGCGCCTGACGGCATTTGCGGTTGTTGATATCGCCATTTCTAAACTGCTCCATAAAATTTTGCTTCGCTGACAGTCGGCCACGGGTGCTGGTCTGTTTCAAGAAGCATCTGCTGTGCAAGGTCGGCGTACTCCCGCTTTTTCTGTGCGATGCGCTCGGCAATGATATCGGCAATCCTCCTGCTGTCCGGCGCTTTCCGCAGATTTTCCGTGGCCTTTTCATTCTCCTTCCGGCGCATTTGCAGCCGCTTATCACCGCAGCCGCGATACCCTGTCCCGCAGGATTACGCCGTCAATGCCATGTTGAGCTGATCGCGCCACTTTTCACGATAAGACTTTGCCTCTTCTTCTCCAGCCACTTCAGCGCTTTCCGCCGTGCGGCAAAGCGCCATGTGGGTTCTCCGAGGCGGAAAGCCGCCTGCGGACGGGAAAAGGATGCGGCATCTGCGGACGCCCCGCACAGCCCGCCAAAGGTGCGACCACATGTCAGCTTTTTTGGCAACTCTGCTGCCAAGAGGACGCGTCCGCCACCGGCGGTGGCGACGGCAACTTCGTGCCAGGCTGATTCGAAGTTTCACTGGAATTATGGTTGAGATTGTGATAGAATATGCATCATATGTTGATCTCCTCTCAGCGATAAGGCAAGCAAACGGTTTTTACATAATATCAGAGGTTTCTATGGATAACTTAAAAGATATTGTTTCTAAGAATATTATATATCTTCGGACAAATAACAAAATGACGCAGCTCGAGTTAGGTAAAGCCTTAAGCTATTCTGATAAGACTGTATCAAAATGGGAGCGTGGCGAGGCAATCCCCGATGCTTATGTTTTGAAAAAGCTAAGTACTCTTTTTAATGTGTCGGTGGATTATCTGCTAAGTGAACATGATGAAAAGGAATTAAAAGCTGTCGGGCCCCACATGTTTGACCGACGTATTATCTCAATGATCTCCTTTTTGGGTACATGGACAGTTGCTATTATCGTTTTTGTTGTACTGTGGCTTTCAGGCTCGCTGCAATGGCTTGTGTTTGTATATGCTTTGCCTGTCTCTCTCGTCGTTATGATTGTTTTAACCGCTGTATGGGGCAAGGCAAAGACTAATATATATTACATATCTCTTGTCATTTGGAGCATTCTTGCTGCCATATATTTCACATTTCTGCAATATAACTGGTGGCTTCTATTTATCATCGGCATTCCGGCGCAGATTATTGTATTGCTTAGTTTTAGGATCAGGATATGGCCTAAAAAGTAGGACTCTACAAACTGTAGAGTCCTGCTTTTTTACTCTACTGTCCAAAACCTCATTGTATAGTGGCCAGCGGCTGACAGTAGCGTTTATATTGGGGAAAGCCATATTACAATAATACTATCTCGATGAAATGAGGAAACAGAATGCAAAAGTACATTTTAAGCTGTTGCTCCACAGCCGATTTGACCGAAGAGCATTTTAAGGCGCGGGACATCAAGTATGTCTGCTTTCATTTTACATTGGACAATGTAACCTATCCGGACGATTTGGGGAAATCCATACCGTTTGACAAGTTTTATAAAGCTATGGCTGATGGTGCCCAAACGAAAACTTCACAGGTAAATGTAGCCGAATTCATCAGCTACTTTACTCCTTTTTTGGAAGCCGGACAGGATATTCTTCATATTTCCCTTTCCAGCGGACTTTCCGGTTCTTTCAACTCCGCTACGGTTGCAAGAGAGGAACTGATGGAAAAATATCCGGACAGAAAAGTGTATATTGTTGACTCTTTATGTGCATCTTCCGGGTATGGATTGTTTATGGACAAGTTGGCTGATTTACGGGATGAGGGAATGGGCCTTGACGAACTGTATGCTTGGGCAAATGAAAACAAACTAAAACTGCACCACTGGTTCTTCTCCACCGATTTGACCTTTTATGTAAAAGGTGGGCGGGTTTCCAAAACTGCGGGTATCGTGGGAACCTTGCTGAACATATGCCCGCTTTTAAATATGGATCGCAGCGGAAAGCTTATTCCCAGGGCCAAAATCCGGGGCAAAAAGAACGTCATAAAAGAAATTGTCGGCAGGATGGAAGAGAATGCCGAAAACGGACTGTGCTATGACGGCAAGTGCTATATATCGAACTCCGCTTGTTTCAAAGATGCAAAAGCGGTGGCAGACCTAATCAAAGACCGTTTTCCGAGGCTCTGCGGCGAGGTTGAAATCAACAACGTTGGTACGACCATTGGCAGTCATACAGGCCCCGGAACCGTAGCTCTGTTCTTCTGGGGGAAATCCCGTGACGATTAAAATACCGCTAAAACAAGAAGCGCGGTAACAATTCCGCCGGTTGTGGTTCCGAGCCTGCTTATGCTTTTATACCTCATATAACCAATATGACAGTATAATTTGTGACCGGACCTGCCCGGATAAGTTGACCTTGCGGAAAGCTCCTCCGCAATAAATTGTTTCTTTCTGCCTGACGGCATAAATATCATCAGCGGTCATTCAAATTGAGCAAAAAACGCGCGTCGGGACAAAGTCCGCTTTGTCCCGACGCCATTTTATTCTGCCGAACAAAATGACGTCATCCGCACTCCCCTCCTCCCGGGCCGCGGCCGCGGTATGGCTTTGGGCTGAAAAAGGGCGCCGCAAAATTCTGCGGCGCCCCGGGCGATTCTCAGTTTATGAAGTTACACGCCGCGCTGCATCTCGTCCACGGAGGCGAGGATCGCGTCCGCCATGTAGTCGAGCTGTTCCTTGCTCAGTCCGTAGATGGGGAAATGCGTGAAGCGGTGATAGAACGCTTCCTCGCAGTTCGGGCAGCTCTCCGCGATGGCGTCCACATCGTAGCCGTAGTCCCGGATGATGCTGAACCGGTACAGCGGCCCGAAATGCGGGATATTCGTCACGCCTTTTTCCGCGAGCTTCTTTTTCAAAAGCTGCACGTCGCCGCCCGCCTTTTCCGGGTCGATCAGGATCTTGTAGAGGTGGAACGTCGGTTTGATGTCCGCACCGCCGAGATCCTGAAGCGTCAGCGCGCCGCAGCCGGACAGGCGGCTGTTGACATAGGCCGCCGCGCCCTTTCTGGCGGCGATGATCTCGTCGATGCGCGCGATCTGGCGGCTCAGGCCCAGACCCTGGATCTCCGTAGTGGAGGCGTTGCCCGCGACGAACGGGCCGCTGATGCCCCGGCAGGGCATCACATCGTAAAGCCAGTCCTTGATCGGGTGGCTGAAATCGGTGCCGAGGAAACGCGCGCGGCGCATGTCGGGCTTGAAGCTCTCGATGTTCGTGCACAGGAGGCCGCCCTCGCCAAACGAGGTGATGTTCTTGACCTCGTGGAAGCTGAAGGAGCCGAAATCGCCGATCGTGCCCATCTTCCTGCCGTGGTACTCGCCGCCGAAGGCGTGCGCCGCATCCTCCATGACGAGGATACCGCGCTTCTTCGCGAGCTCCATAATCGGGTCCATGTCCACGGGATAGCCGCCGATGTGCACCGGAACGATCATGCGCGTGCGGTCGGTGATCTTGCGCGCAACGTCGGCCGGGTCCATATTCAGCGTCAGCGGGTCCACATCCGCGAACACCAGCTTGCAGCCGATGGAGAGCGGATAGGCCATGGTGGCGATAAACGTGATGGCCGGTACGATGACCTCGTCGCCGGGCTTCAGGCAGGCGTATTTATAGGCGATCTCAAAACCCGCCGTGCAGTTGGTCACGAACGCGGAGCCCGTGACGCCGAGATAGCGGTCGGCCATGGCCTCGGCCTTGGAGACCTCCGTGTCGAGCGAGAGCTTTGCGGGCGGCATGGAGACCTTGTCGAGGGCATAGACATCCTTCTCCACGGCCTTTACGGCCGCCTCATAGCCTTCCCCGCTGCCCTGCATCAGAAAGCGGATGAACGCCATGACGTCCTCCGCGTTGTAATTTTCACCGACAGCGGCCCAGGGCACTTTCGTCTCGCCGGTGTTGTACCGAAAATCAGACGCTTTTTTCTTTTCTGACATAATGTATCTCCTTTCAGAACGGAAACGGATGAATCATACTTGTTCTTCGGGGAGATCAGGGATCTCTGCAACAGTTGAAGAGCCCCAGCGGGCAAATAAAAGACTGAAACATCGCTACCTCTTTCTGCTCGTCCGTGGGTGGATTCCTGTATTCTTATGATATCATAGAATAAATAAAAAGTGTTGAAAAACAGGGCGGCGCATTTCACAAAAATGCACAGTCTCTCTTGTTCGATTCTACGAAAACCGGCGTCCGCCGGGGCTGATTATTTGCGGCTGTTGTAAGCTTCGATGCCGAGTCCGAGCAGGTCGATCGCCCGCTCGAGATCCTTCTCGCAGATGACGTAGGCAATGCGGATCTCGTTTCTGCCCATGCCGGGCGTGCCATAGAAACCCGCTCCTGGTGCGAACATGACGGTGTCCCCGTGATCCTCGAACTCCGTGAGCAGAAATTTCTGGAACTCGTCCGCGTCGTCCACCGGAAGGGTCGCCATCAGATAGAACGCGCCCTTCGGCTCGCCGCAGATGACACCGGGAATCTCGCGCAGCTTGCGCACGACCGTATCGCGGCGGCGGCGGTACTCGTCGCGCGTGGCGCGGAAATAGTCGGCGGGCACGCGGTAGAGCGCGGCGGAGGCCACCTGGTCGAGCGTGGCGACGGACAGTCTCGCCTGGCAGTACTTGAGTGCCTGCTGCATCAGTTCGCGGTTTTTTGAGATCAGTGTGCCGATTCGCGCGCCGCAGGCGGAAAACCGCTTGGAGACCGAATCAATCACGACAACATTTTCCAGTTCGCCCGTGAGCTGAAACACGGAGAGCAGCTCGCCGCCGTCGTAAACAAACTCGCGGTAGACCTCGTCGCAGATGAGGTAGAGGCCGTGCTCCTTCGCCACCTCGGCGATCATGCGCATCTCGTCGGGATGCAGGACGATGCCAGTGGGATTGCCGGGATTGTTGATGAGAATGGCGCGGGTGTTCGGGCGGATGAGCGCCTCGAATTTTGCACGTTCGGCGTAGACATAGCCGTCCTCGGGCCGGGTGGTCAGCGGGCAGATGGAACCGCCGGCCATGCGGATAAAGGTGTTGTAGTTCGGATAAAACGGCTCGGGAACGATTACCTCGTCGCCCGGATCGAGGATGCAGTCCATCAGGATGGCAAGCGCCTCGCTGCCGCCGGTCGTGATGAGAATGTCGTCCGTATCGAGCCCGACGTGCAGCCGTTCGTCGTAATAACGCCGCACCGCGCTGACCATCTCGGGGATGCCGGGTGACGGTGCATAGGCAATGACCGGGCCGCGGAAATTACAGACGGCCTCAAAAAATGTCTCGGGCGTATGAATGTCCGGCTGGCCGATATTTAAATGATATATTATTCGTCCCTGCTTCTCCGCCTCCACCGCGTAGGGATGGAACTTACGGATCGGAGACAGCCCGCACGCAAGCGCTTTTTCAGAAAGATGCATCAATACTTCCCCCATCACACGAAATCTGCATGGCCAGGGCGCACAGGAGCGGTCAAACCGTGTGGCGTGTGGGAAGATTTGATTTTAAGTTTAGCACATTCCCGTTTGCCTGTCCAGCCCGCGCCGCAGTTGGTGACAAACGTGGAGCCGGTCGTACCGAGATAACGGTCCGTCATAGTCTCGGCCTTATTCACCCCGCTGTCCGGCGAGAGCTTCATGGGAGGCATGGAGGCCTTGACTGGGGCTTGGATATCCCGCTCCACGATCCGGATCGCCGCGTCATAGCTATTGACACTGCCCTGCATCAAGAAACGGATGCAGGCCATGACGTCCTGCGCGTTATAGTTTTGTACGGGGGCGGCCCATGGTACCTTCGTCTCGCCGGTATTGTACCGGAAATCGGACGCTTTTTTCTTTTCTGCCATGTTAATCTCCTTTCAGAACGGTAAAAACAACTTGTTCTTTTGGGAGATTCAGGGGTCCCTGCAACAGTTGAAGAGACCCATCGGGCAAAGAAAAGACTGATACATCGCTACCTCTTTCTGCTCGTCACAGATGGATCCCTACGCTTTTATGATACCACAAAATTAATAAAAAGTGTTTAAAAATCAGTTGCCCTATTTTACAAATTTGTATTCCTTCGCTTGTTTGATTCTACAAAAAGCAGGCGCCGTGATACGGCGCCTGCCCTGCTGATTATTTTTTTCGGCGGTTATAGGCTTCAATGCCGAGTCCGAGCAGGTCGATCGCACGCTCGAGATCCTTCTCGCAGATGACGTAGGCAATGCGGATCTCGTTTCTGCCCATGCCGGGCGTGCCGTAGAAACTGGCGCCGGGCGCGAACATGACAGTGTCGCCGTGATCCTCGAACTCCGCCAGGAGGAATTTCTGGAATTCGTCCGCATCGTCCACCGGCAGGGCGGCCATCAGGTAAAAGGCGCCCTTCGGCTCGGCGCAGATCACGCCGGGGATCTCGCGCAGCTTGCGCACGACCGTATCGCGGCGGCGGCGGTACTCGTCGCGCGTGGCGCGGAAGTAGTCGGCAGGCACGCGGTAGAGTGCGGCGGATGCCACCTGGTCGAGCGTGGCAACGGACAGACGGGCCTGGCAGTACTTGAGCGCCTGCTGTATCAGTTCGCCGTTTTTGGAGATCAGCGCGCCGATGCGCGCGCCGCAGGCGGAGAAGCGCTTGGACACCGAGTCGATCACGACCAGGTTCTCCATCCCGCCCACGATCTGGAACATGGAGAGCAGCTCGTCGCCCTCGTAGACGAACTCGCGGTAGACCTCGTCGCAGATGAGGTAGAGGCCGTGCTCCTTTGCCACCGCGGCGATCATGCGCATCTCGTCGGGATGCAGGACGACGCCTGTGGGGTTGCCGGGGTTGGTGATGAGGATGGCGCGGGTGTTCGGGTGCACGAGGGCCTCGAACCGGGCGCGGTCGGCGTATACATAGCCGTCCTCGGGCCGGGTGGTCAGCGGGCAGATGGAGCCGCCGGCCATGCGGATAAAGGTGTTGTAGTTCGGATAAAACGGCTCGGGAACAATCACCTCGTCGCCCGGATCGAGGATGCAGTCCATCAGGATGGCAAGCGCCTCGCTGCCGCCGGTCGTGATGAGAATGTCGTCCGCGGCCAGGCCTACGTGCAGCCGCTCGTCGTAGTAATGCCGGACGGCGTCCACCATCTCCGGGATACCGGCAGAGGGCGCGTAGGCGACGACCGGGTCGCGGAAGCCGCGAACCGCCTCAAAAAATGCTTCGGGTGTTCGGATGTCCGGCTGCCCGATATTCAGATGATAGATTTTGCGTCCCTGCTTCTCCGCCTCCACCGCATAGGGATGGAACTTACGGATCGGAGACAGCTCGCACGCGAGCGCTTTTTTGGAAATGTGCATCAATACTTCCCCAATCACACGAGATTCAAACCGCCGGATGCTTTCATGCGGCGGAGTCTGGCTGTTTCCTGCTCCGCTCCTGCGGGAAAAGGAGTTCTTTTCCTGCGGCATCGTAGCGATTAGGGTATAATTTTACCACATTTTGATCTGCCTGTCCAGTCTGTGCGGCATGCCTGAGAGTCAAATGCGCGAAAAAACAAGCAATTTTTTTGCCGGGGAAAAACTTTTTGTATTCGCACATTTCGCGAGAGGCGGCAGATTGCTTTTTTCGGGCAAATATGCCACAATATAGATATTCCGGGGAAAGAGGTTCCTTCATGAATGCCAGACTGCGTCTGATCCTCTCCGCGCTCGTATTCGGCACAATCGGCCTGTTCGTGCGCAGCATCCCGCTCCCTGCGGCGGAGATTGCGCTCTGCCGGGCCGGGCTCGCGGGCGCGGTGCTGGGGCTGCGGCTTCTGCTCTCACAGCGGCGCGGCCTGCTGCGGCGGATCAGGCGGCATCTGCCCGTGCTCTTCCTCTCCGGCGCGCTCATCGGCTTCAACTGGATTCTTCTGTTTGAAGCCTACCGCTTCACCACCGTGACAGTCGCCACGCTGAGCTACTATTTCGCGCCTGTGCTCGTCATGCTTGCCTGCCCTTTGCTCTTCCGCGAGAAACCGACCGCGCGGCAGATCGTCTGCTTCCTCGGCTCCACGGCAGGTCTGGCGCTCATCACCGGGACGGCTGCCGCCGGGCGGGGCGACGCGACGGGGATTGCCCTCGGGCTGGGTGCGGCCGTGCTCTACGCGGCGGTCGTCCTGCTCAACAAGTCCCTCCGTGGCATCGGCGGAGCGGAGCGGACGTTTTTCCAGTTTGCCGCGGCCTTTTTTGTGCTCCTCCCCTATGTGCTGCTGACGGACGCCGAGCCGCTTTCGGCGGCCGGGACGAAGGGCCTCGCACTGCTGGCCGTGCTCGGCCTTTTGCACACGGCGCTGGCCTACTGGCTCTACCTCAGCTCCCTGAGCGAACTTCCCGGGCAGGAGGCGGCTGTGCTCAGCTACCTTGACCCGCTCACGGCGGTGGTGCTCTCCGTGGCCGTGCTGGGAGAGAGCGTCACCCCGCTTCAGTTTGCGGGCGGCGCGATGATTCTCGGCTTCACGCTCTGGAACGAGCTGCGGTCGGCGCGCCGCTGACCGTTTCTTCTTCTCCGCGCGATTTATTATGACATGTTCCGGCTCACTTTACACAGATTTCACAAAGTCCTTCTTTTTCATTTTACATACTCCCGGTATTCTCATAAGTGTAAAGGAAATGTCTATACTAAAACAAAAAAGGAGTTTTGGGAACATGAAAAAACTGATTGCTCTTGTGCTGGCTCTGGCCATGCTCGGTGCGGGCCTGACGGGCTGCGCCGGCAAAAAAACCGACGAGGAAACTACCGCTGCGGGTGCCACCACCACTGCCGCTGCGGGTGCCGCCACCACTGCCGCTGCGGACACCACAACCACCACTGCCGCTGGTGCTTCCGCCACAACTGCCGCTGCGGGTGCTGCCGCTTCTCTCAAAGGCGATATCTCGGTCGTCTCCCGTGAAGACGGTTCCGGCACGCGCGGCGCATTCATCGAGCTCTTCGGCGTTGAGACCAAGGACGCCTCCGGCAATAAGGTGGACAACACCACCGACCAGGCCGAGATCACCAATTCCACCGCCGTCATGCTGACCACCGTGGCCGGCAACAAGTCCGCAATCGGCTACCTCTCGCTCGGCTCGCTGGACGACACCGTAAAGGCGCTTCAGATCGACGGTGCGGACGCCACCGTGGACAACATTAAATCCGGCACCTATAAGATCTCCCGCCCGTTCAACATCGCCACCAAGGGCACGCTCAACCCCGCCGCCCAGGACTTTGTAAACTTCATCCTCAGTGCCGACGGCCAGAAGATCGTCGAGGACAACGGCTACATCAGCAAAGGGAGCAAGGGCGCCTTCTTCGGTACCAAGCCCTCCGGCAAGATCAGCGTCGCAGGCTCTTCCTCCGTCAGCCCCGTCATGGAAAAACTCAAGGAAGCCTACACCGCTCTCAACCCGAACGTATCCATCGACCTTCAGACAAGTGACTCCACCACCGGCATGACCTCCGCCGCGCAGGGCCTGTGCGACATCGGCATGGCCTCCCGCGAGCTCAAGGACAGTGAGACGAAGGCCGGCCTGACCGCCACCGTCATCGCCACCGACGGCATCGCGGTTGTCGTCAACAAGGCCAACCCGCTCACCGGTCTCACCAGCAAGCAGGTCTGCTCGATCTTCACCGGTGAAACCACCGACTGGAGCGACATCGGCTGATAGAACGCCAGGTGCGCGGGAGAGAATTTCTCTCCCGCGCCCTCGTCGTTCGGAAAGGAGTTCTATGAAGCATCAGGCATTCCGCGAGACCGCCATGCGCATTGTGTTTCTGCTGGCAGCGTGCGTCTCCATCCTCGCCGTGGCGCTGATCTGCTGGTTCCTGTTCTCCAGCGGCATCCCCGCCATGGGCAAAATTGGCATCGGGAATTTTCTGTTCGGCATCAAGTGGAAGCCGAACAGCAATCTGTTCGGCATTCTGCCGATGATCCTCGGCAGCGTCTACGTCACGGCAGGCGCGATCCTCGTGGGCGTGCCGCTGGGACTGCTGACCGCCGTATTCCTCGCCCGCTTCTGCCCCGGGCCGCTGCACAAGCGGCTGCGCCCGGCCATCGATCTGCTTGCGGGCATTCCCTCGATCGTCTACGGCTTCTTCGGGCTGATGGCGCTCGTGCCGCTGATGCAGCTCCTGTTCGGCGGGAGCGGCAAGAGCCTCCTCACAGCCTCCCTCCTGCTCGGGATCATGATCCTGCCGACCATCATCAGCGTCTCGGAGACCGCCCTGCGCGCGGTACCCGACTGTTATTATGAGGGCGCGCTCGCCCTCGGCGCAACGCACGAGCGAGCGGTGTTCACCTCCGTACTCCCGGCGGCGAAGTCCGGCATCCTCGCGGCGATCATTCTCGGCGTGGGCCGTGCCATCGGCGAGACAATGGCGGTCATCATGGTCGCGGGCAACCAGACAGCCATGCCCTCCGGCCTTCTGAAGGGTCTTCGCACCATGACGGCCAACATCGTCATCGAGATGGGCTATGCCACCGATCTCCACCGCGAGGCGCTGTTCGCCACGGGCGTGGTACTCTTCGTATTCATCCTGCTCATCAATCTGGCGTTCTCCTGCCTCAAGCGGAAGGGGGAAAAGAAATGACGAACTCCCGTCACACCAGCTCGGCGGTTCTGCGCGTGCTGGTCTGGGCCGCCGCGGCTCTGACTGTCGTGATTCTGGTCTTTCTCATCGCCTTCATCCTCATCAAGGGCATTCCCAACCTGAACGCAGGTCTGTTTGCGCGCGAATACACCTCTGAAAACTGCTCGATGCTGCCCGCAATTCTTAATACGGTGAAGATCACCTTCTTCTCCCTCCTGCTTGCCGTGCCGCTGGGCGTGTTCTCGGCGATCTACCTTGCAGAGTACGCCCCGCGCGGCAGCCGTCTTGTCAAGATCGTGCGTCTGACCACCGAAACGCTCGCGGGCATCCCCTCGATCGTCTACGGCCTGTTCGGCTACCTGATGTTCAACATCTCCCTCGGCTTCGGATACAGCCTGATCGCCGGCGTGCTCACGCTCACGATCATGGTGCTGCCCACCATCATGCGCACCACGGAGGAGGCGCTTCTCTCCGTGCCCGACCTCTACCGCGAGGGCAGCTTCGGCCTCGGCGCGGGGCGGCTGCGCACGGTGTTCCGTATCGTGCTGCCCCCGGCCATGCCGGGCATCACGGCGGGCGTCATCCTCGCCATCGGGCGCATCGTCGGTGAGACCGCCGCGCTGATCTTTACCTCCGGCACCGCCTCGGGCAGCGCCGGGCTCACCACCTCCGGCCGGACGCTGGCCGTGCATATGTACGCGCTCTGGAACGAGGGCCTGCACATGGGAGCCGCCTACGCCACGGGCGTAGTCCTCCTGCTCCTTGTAGTGGGTATCAACACCCTGGCCGGCTGGGCCGCCAAACGAATGACGAGGTGAACGCTATGACAGACCGCAAATTTTCCATCCGCGACCTGAAGCTCTATTACGGTGACTTTCAGGCGCTCAAGGGCATCGATATGGACATCCCCGAAAAGAGCGTCACGGCGTTCATCGGGCCGTCCGGCTGCGGCAAATCCACGCTCCTCAAATCCCTCAACCGGATGAACGACCTGGTCGAGGGCTGCCGGATCACGGGCTCGGTGAAGCTTGACGGCGAGGATATCTACAACGGCATGGACGTGAATCTCCTGCGCAAGCGCGTGGGCATGGTCTTTCAGAAGCCGAATCCCTTTCCCATGAGCATCTACGACAACATCGCCTACGGCCCCCGCACCCACGGCGTGCGCGGCCGCGCCCGGCTGGATGACATTGTGGAAAAGTCCCTGCGCGCCGCCGCGATCTGGGACGAGGTCAAAGACCGCCTCAAGTCCAGCGCGCTGGGCATGTCCGGCGGCCAGCAGCAGAGGCTCTGCATCGCGAGGGCACTCGCCGTGGAGCCGGAAGTCCTCCTCATGGACGAGCCGACCTCCGCCCTCGACCCAATTTCCACCGCAAAGATCGAAGACCTTGCGGCCGATCTGAAAAAGAACTATACTATTGTTATCGTCACGCATAACATGCAGCAGGCCGTCCGAATCTCCGACAAGACGGCGTTTTTCCTGCTGGGCGAGGTCGTGGAGTTCGGTGACACCGAGGCCATGTTCTCCATGCCGCGCGACAAACGGACGGAGGATTACATCACGGGGAGGTTCGGATGATGAGAAAAAGCTTTGACGAACAGCTCGCGCTCCTGAACAAGGAGCTCATCTCCATGGGCGCGCTCTGCGAGAGCATCATCGCCCTGGCGGCCAAGGCCCTTTTGGAGGGAGACGTGGAGCTTGCGAAAAAGGCCCCGGGAATCGAGGCCGAGATCAATCAGCAGGAACGCGAGATTGAGTCCTTCTGCCTCAAGCTCCTGCTTCAGCAGCAGCCCGTGGCACGGGATCTGCGCGTCATTTCTTCCGCGCTGAAGATGATCACCGACATGGAACGTATCGGCGACCAGTCCGCCGACATCGCCGAGATCGTCACAATGGCCAACATCACGACCTCGGACGAGATCCCGCACTTCGGCGACATGGCCCGCGCCGTCATCAAGATGGTGACGGACAGCATTGACGCCTTCGTCCGCCGTGACATCGCCGCGGCCCGAGCGGTCGTGGACTACGACGACGTGGTGGACGGCCTTTTCAACCAGATCAAAGGCGAGCTGATCTCCCGCTTCGGCACCTGCTCGGACAAGGGCGAATACGCCCTCGACCTGCTGATGATCGCCAAATACTTCGAGCGTACCGGCGACCACGCCGCCAAGATTGCGGAGTGGGTCGTCTTCTCCATCACCGGCAAGCATAAGGAGGACGATGCATGATCCTCTGTGTGGAAGACGACGCGGGCATCCGCAACATGATGGTCTACACTCTCCGCTCCACGGGCCTCGAAGCTGAAGGCGTGCCCGACGGCGCCGCGTTTTTTGCCGCCCTGGCAAAGGAGAAGCCCCAGCTTGTCATGCTTGACATCATGCTACCCGGCGACGAGGACGGCATTGCCATCCTCCGCCGCCTCCGTGCCGACCCTGGCACGGCGGAAATTCCCGTCATCATGGCCACCGCCCGCGGCAGCGAGTACGACAAGGTAACCGGCCTCGATCTCGGTGCGGACGACTATCTTTCCAAGCCCTTCGGCATGATGGAGATGGTCTCTCGCGTGAAGGCGGTGCTCCGCCGAACCGCCCCGAAAGCCGCGCCGCGCGTCCTTCGCGCGGGCGAGCTCGCGCTCAGCCTCGACGAGCACACCGTCACCGTCTCGGGCCAGCGCACCGTGCTGACGCTCAAGGAGTTCGAGGTGCTGCGCGTCATGCTTGAAAGCCCCGGTCAGGTCTTCACCCGCGACCGGCTGCTCGGCGAGATCTGGGGTTACGACTTCGACGGCGAGACGCGTACCGTGGACGTCCATATGCGTACGCTCCGCCAGAAGCTTGGCCCCTGCGGGGACTATATCGCGACCGTCCGCGGCGTTGGCTACCGCATGGAGGTCCCGAAATGACGAAACGTATCTTTCGCTCGATCTTTCTTGTGGCGCTCGCGGTGCTGCTGGCCTGTCTCGCGCTTATCATGGGCGTGCTATACGACTATTTCGGCAGCCTGCGCAAAACGCAGCTGAGCGACCAGACCGTGCTGGCCGCGCAGGGCATCGAGGGCATGGGGAAGGACTATTTCACCGGTCTCTCCTCGGGCAACTTTCGCGTCACCTGGATCGCGGCCGACGGCACCGTGCTCAACGACACGCAGGCCGACCCCGCCGCGATGGAGAACCACCTTGACCGCGTGGAGGTGCAGCAGGCGCTCAAAAGCGGCTTCGGGGAAAGTTCGCATTTCTCCAAAACGCTGCTCGTAAAGATGCTCTACGCAGCGCGTCGCCTGCCCGACGGGACGATCGTGCGCGTTTCCACGTCGCAGTACGCGCCGCTCTCGTTCCTCGTCCTGATGCTCCAACCCATCGCAGCCATGCTGATCCTGGCGCTCGTGCTCTCGGGACTGCTGGCGTCGCGCGTGTCCAAGCAGATCGTGCGCCCTCTCAACGCGCTCAATCTGGACGACCCGCTCTCCAACGACACCTATGATGAGCTCTCCCCCCTGCTCACGCGCATCGAGCGCCAGCACCGGCAGATCAACGAGCAGGTCGGCGAGCTGCACCGGCGGCAGGAGGAGTTCTCCGTCGTCACCGGCAGCATGAGCGAGGGCCTCACCGTCCTCAACGGTGCGGGCACCATCCTCAGCATGAACGCCGCCGCCTGCCGCCTGCTCGGCACGGACGATTCCGCCGTGGGCCGGGACATCCTGACCGTCAACCGCAGCCTCGCTCTCCAGGAGCTGCTGCAGCGGGCGCAGACGGGCGAGCGCGGCGAAACGCTGATTGACCTCTCCGGCGGGCACTACCAGGTGACCGCCAGCCCCGTCGTGAATGAGGGGCGTGTGAGCGGCATCGTGCTGCTGATCTTCGACATCACCGAGCGCGCCCGGGCCGAGGAGATGCGCCGCGAGTTTACCGCGAACGTCTCGCACGAACTGAAAACCCCGCTCCATTCCATCTCCGGCTGCGCCGAGATCATCAAAAACGGGCTTGTCAAGCCCGAGGATCTCCCGCAGTTCATCGACCAGATCTACGCCGAGGCGCAGCGCCTGATCGTGCTGGTGGACGACATCATCCGCCTCTCCCGCCTGGACGAGAGCAACAGCCGGGAACTCCCGCGCGAGGACGTGGCTCTCCTCTTCTGCGCGCAGGAAGTGGCGCAGCGGCTCGATGCCTACGCCGCCACGCGCGGCATCACGCTCTCCGTCACTGGCGACAGCGTGGTAATACCTGCGGTGCCGCGGCTGGTGAATGAGATCCTCTATAACCTCACCGACAACGCCATCAAGTACAACCGCGACGGCGGCCGGGTGGACATCCATGTGGCCTCGCAGCCCGACGCGGCGGTGCTCACCGTCCGCGACAACGGCATCGGCATCTCCAAGGAGCACCAAAGCCGCATCTTCGAGCGCTTCTACCGCGTGGACAAGAGCCACTCCAAGGAGATCGGCGGTACTGGCCTGGGCCTCTCGATCGTCAAGCACTCGGCCATGCTGCTGGGCGCCTCCATCGAGGTGGACAGCACGCCCGGCAAGGGCACCGCGATCACCGTCCGCTTCCCGAAATAACGAATAACGAAAGAACCCCGCGCCGGCTGCCGGCGCGGGGTTTACCTCGATTTAACCGAACTTATCTTTCGCATTTTACACAATTTTTATATGCTAAATTTGTAAGATATGAAAAAGAAAGGAGAATGATATGGAAAAATTAAGAGCAAAAAAGGGATTCATCTGCGACATGGACGGCGTGATCTACCATGGCGACCGACTTGTGCCGGGCGTGAAGGAGTTCGTGACCTGGCTTTATCAGGAGGATAAGAAGTTCCTCTTCCTGACGAACGGCTCGGGCAAGAGCCCGAAGGAATTACAGCAGAAGCTCGCCCGCATGGGGCTCGAGGTAGACGAAAGCCACTTCTACACGAGCGCGCTGGCCACGGCAAAGTTCGTCATCTCTCAGAAGCCCGGCTGCAGCGCCTTTGTGATCGGCGAGCACGGCCTCTACAACGCCCTGCATGACGTGGGCGTGGCGATGAACGACGTGGACCCGGATTACGTCATTATCGGTGAGACGAGCAACTACAATTACGACAGCATCTGCCGCGCGGTGCGCCACATCTGGAACGGCGCGCGTCTGATCGGCACGAACACCGACCTCACCGCCCCGCTGGAGAACGGCATCGTCCCCGCTTGCCGGGCGCTGGTAGCCCCGATCGAGGCAACGACGGGACACAAGGCCTACTTTGTGGGCAAACCCAACCCCCTGATGATGCGCACGGGTCTTCAGATGCTCGGCGTACACTCCGAGGATGCGGCGATTATCGGCGACCGGATGGACACCGACATCATTGCGGGCATCGAATGCGGTCTGGACCCGATTCTGGTGATGACCGGCGTGACCACCCCCGAGATCATGGAGCAGTACCCCTATCGCCCACGGCTCGTTCTGAACAGCGTGGCGGACATTCCGGCGATCTGACGGAACAAAATTGGAAGACGACAGCCTGCGGGCTGTTTTTTGTTGCTCAGACGTACTTTTTTCTCGAGGCTTTTCGAAGCTTTTCCCGGTACATGTCGCGATCTGCGTCGGCAAGGAGCTGCGCGCTGTCCGTGCGGTACTCGGAGCAGCCCATGCTCAGCGAGAGCGTGAAGGCGGCCGCTCCGGCCTGATTGAAGTCTGCCACCGCCGCGCGAATGGTGGCAAGAACTGTCTGGACCTCCGCCTGGCCGTCGGTGCGGCAGAGGATGATAAATTCGTCCCCGCCGTAACGAGCGATAAAGGTATTCCGTGGCGGGCACGCCCTGCGGAGCAGCTCCGCTGTTTTCCGAAGCGCCTCATCGCCGACGGCGTGGCCGTAGGTATCGTTGATGGCCTTGAAATGATCCACGTCGATCATAACGGCGCAGAGCCCCTCTCCCCCGTCCTCGACTATGCTTCTTTCGAGATAGCGGCTCAGGCGCTGGCGGTTGTTCAGGCCAGTCAGCGGATCGGTGGAGATGCGGAGTTCCTGGTCGTTAAGGAATATCATCAGGATGGAGAGCACAGCGCAGATCCAGATGATCGTCAAGCCGTAAAAGAGTGTTTGCAGCAGAGCGCCCACACACGGCGGCAGCACGAACATCGCCAGCTGCCGGAACACGGAACGCTCCGACGGCAGGCAGCGCCGCGAGTGGCGCAGGCTGGTCAACGTCGAATGCACCATCAGCAGGCTGGACGCGAGCGAATAAAGCCACAGCCAGTCTCCCCTGTGGTAACAGTTGGACGAATCGATACTGAAGACGTCTCCGCTCCAGTGGTTGGCAATCACCATGGTGAAGCAGACAACCATCGGGATCGCATAGAACCGGCGCCGGCGGCGCAGGCCCACGGCATCCTGATTAATGCGGTAGTCGCAGTATTCCGCCCAAAGGAAACACACGGTCGGCTGCGCGAGAAAATAGAGCGAAGAATACACCTCGTTGAGCGGCCGTGCTCCCTGAAACGTCTGTCTGTTGATCTCCCACATGACAGCGTCAAAGATCAGCGTCAGCGTCGTAACGCACAGGATCTGATCGAAAATTCGCTGCTCGCTGGAGAAGGTGCGCGAATTGATACGATTCCGATAAATCAGATATAAGATGACCAGCCCGACCACGTCGAGCTCCACATACAGAAACTTCTCGATCTCGCCCGCCTCCCGGATGATATGATACCAAGATTAATTTACCCTATGTGCGGGATAAAATCAAGGATGGGTCTGACAAAGCATAATGATTGGCAGGATTTGAGTGCCCGGTGTTACGCCTCCGTGCCGAACAGCATGTTCTCCGGGTACTTTTCCATGAAGAATTTACTCGTGGAGAGCTCCACGGTCTGCGCCTCCCGGCTGAACCGCTGGGAAGCTTCAAGCATCGGGCGGCTCAGGAGCACCATCGATGCGCCGGCGCCGGCCGCGTTGCCGATGGCCTCGGCACGCGCGGCGAAGCCGGGCGGAATCAGGCCGATCCGCTCGGCGGAATTCACGTCGATGAAACTGCCGAAGCCTCCGGCGATCTTCAGCTCCGGCACTGCGCCGTCCAGTCCCGCCTCGTGCAGGAGCGTGAGCATCCCCGCGCAGATGGCCGCCTTGGCCAGCTGCACGGCGCGCACGTCGCCCTGCGTGATGAGCACGTCCGTACCGGGCAGGCGGAAGGCCGTACTGTTGCCAAACTCCTCAACGCAGTCCCCGAACGCATGGCCCTCCTCGCAGAGATAACCCGTCTCGTCCACCACGCCCGTCTCGAGCATGGCGGCAACCGCGTCGATGATGCCCGTGCCGCAGAGGCCCTCGGCCTTTCCTCCGCCGATCACGCGGCAGCGGAACGCACCGTCCTCCAGCCACACGCGTGAGATCGCGCCCGCGCGGGCGGTCATCCCCATGTGGATGCCCGCGCCCTCAAAGGTCGGGCCCGCCGCCGTGGAGCAGCAGTACCAGCGGCCGCCTGCGGCGAGCACCATCTCGCCGTTGGTGCCGATGTCGCACATCAGGCACGGCTCGTCTTCCGCCGTCCTGCGGAAGAGTTCGGAGGCCATGGACGACATCGTGATGTCCGCGCCGACGTACGCGGAAATACAGCGGGTCAGATACACCGTTTCACAGCCGGGAAGCGTCAGCCCCAGCTCCTCCGGCGCGAGCCGCTCGCCGAATGAGCGGTCCTGCACAAAAGGCACGGCGATCAGGGAATCCGGCTTCTGGCCGGTCAGCAGATAGAGCATGGCAGTGTTGCCGGTGAGCACCATGGCATCCACCGCGCCGCGCTCCGCCCCTGCCTCACCGCAGAGCCGGCCGATCAGGCTGTCCAGCCCGCCGCGGATGGCGGCGGCCAGTATGGCCCCCTGCCCCTCGTGCGACTTCTGCAGGCGTGAGATGACATCCGCGCCGAACGGCGCCTGCGGATTGAGGGCGGTGGCCGTGGCGAGCAGTTTCCCCGCCGGGAGATCGTAGAGATAGGCCGCGAGGGTGGTCGTACCGATGTCGATGGCGATGCCGAGGCCCAGGCCCAGCGGCTCGGACGGAAAGGCGGGAAGGCGGCCCTCCGTCACGATCTCCTCACGGCGGCCGGCCGTCAGCTCCGCCACCGCATCCCCCGTGACGCGGGTCAGGCAGGCAAGGCGTACCCCCGCGGCCAGCTCGCTTTCGCTGAGCGCGGTGCGCTCCCGCTCACTGACAGGCGACAGGGAACCGTGCGCCGTCACGCGGCATTTTCCGCAGCGTCCCCGCCCGCCGCACGGCATTGCCAGCATTACGCCGGCCTGAAGCAGCGCCTCCGAGAGCAGCTCCGGCTCCGCCGGCTCCAGCGTCCTCGTCTCCCCGGGAAGGTGAATGGTCAGTTTCATGGCTTTCTAGTCTCCTGTTAACGTAATAAGGGTTCTGCCGGTATGATATCATGTTAGCGCATACGCCGGTCGTAAAATGGTACAAATTCGTAATATATTACAAAAAATCGTTAGATAAGCATATACTATGCGGGAGCGCTCAGCTATAATGAAGTCAGCAAGTGAAAGAAATTACATGTTTGGGGGATACTTACATGGCAATTTTAGATGAAATCAGCGGGTACCTTCAGAAGGGCCGCACCAAGAATGTAAAAGAGCTCGTCACGCAGGCACTCGACGAGGGAATCGCGCCGCAGGTGATCCTGGAGCAGGGTCTTCTGTCCGGCATGGCCGTCATCGGCGAGAAATTCAAGAACAACGAGGTCTTCGTGCCTGAAGTGCTTGTCGCCGCCCGCGCGATGAACGCCGGCACAGCGCTGCTCAAGCCGTATCTGGTTCAGGCCGGCGTTCAGGCCAGAGGAACCGCCGTCATCGGTACGGTCAAGGGCGACCTGCACGACATCGGCAAGAACCTGGTAAAAATGATGATCGAGTCGAAGGGCCTCACGGTCGTCGATCTCGGCGTGGACGTCTCGCCCGCAGCCTTTGTGGACGCGGCCATCGCGAACAACGCGCAGATCATCTGCTGCTCCGCCCTGCTGACCACCACCATGGGTGAGATGAAGAACGTGGTCGAGGAGTGCGTCAGCCGCGGCGTCCGCGACAAAATCAAGATCATGGTCGGCGGCGCGCCGCTGAATCAGGAGTTCTGCGACTCCATCGGCGCGGACTGCTATACCGAGGACGCCACGTCCGCGTCCGAGGCCGCGCTCGCGTTCGTCTCCTGAGACTGTCAAAATGCTGAGGGCCGCCCGCTCGGGCGGCCCTTTTTCGGAGGATTGCATATGACGGAACACCGGATTACGCTGGAACTTTGCCGCGAGGCGGGCTTTACCGGCGCGGCCTATCTGGACCCCGCGAAGCTCGAGCTGATGCCCGAGATCCGCAGAATGTGCGAGGACAACCGCTGCGGCCGCTACAACAAATGCTGGGCCTGCCCGCCCGCCTGCGGCTCGCTCGACGAGCTGCGCGAGCGCGTCCTCACCTACGACTATGGCGTGCTGCTTCAGGTCACGGGACGGCTTGAGGACCCCTTCGATATCGACGCGATGCACGCGGCAGAAAAGGCCTGCAACGAAGCGCTCGACCGGCTGGAGGAACTCGCCCGGCCGCTCTGCCGGAAGATCTGGCCCATGCGCGCGGGCGGCTGCCGCCAGTGCGACTCGTGCACCTATCCCGGCGCGCCCTGCCGCTTCCCGGACAAGCTCGCGCCGAGTCTGGAGGCATGCGGCCTCTTTGTCAGCCGCGAGTGCGAGCGCTGCGGCATCCCCTACTACTACGGTCCGAATACCATGACCTATGTTGCAGCCCTGCTGGCCAGCGACTGATGCTCTTTCGGCCGAAGATATCCCGCGCGGCATCGAAACATGCCGCACCCGGTTCGGAACGTGCCGGGTGTGGCATGTTTTCGTCTTCTTGGCACCGCCGGCAGGCAGTATGATTCTCATTCGCCGCCGGCAAAGCCGACACCGTTCCCGCAAGTTCCGGCAGACGGATCAAGGTTCGTCCGTGATCCGGAATTTCTTCTCTTGCAGGCCTCCCTTTTGCTGGCCGGGCAGGCAGCCTCACGGGCAGACGGAAAAGTATTTTTTGTCTATGCCTTGTCAAAAAGCAAAGGTCACACATGGATGCAGGCTCCCGAACCGTATCCTGTTTGAGGCGTCAATGCGATGCCGGGATGCGTTTCGGAACGAATTTCCGCGGCACACACCGGCGCGGAAACGCTTCGGGCGCGATGAGCGCGGGAGTTCCCCGCCGAGGCTCTGTTCCCCGGGCGGGAGTTTTATGCGCCGCGGCGCTCTTTATCCAGGATGACCAGCCGGCTCTCCATCTGGCCGACCGTGATGTGCTCGAGGTAGTCGCGGCAGAGCCCGTCCATCGTCTGATAGACCTCCTGCATCGCGTCGGCCATCCCGGCGGCGATGAGGCACTCCTGACAGGGGTCGCCCGAGCGCCAGGGCACGGCAACCATCTTCTCGCCGAGCGCGTCGTAGATGCGAGCCAGCGTCACGCTGCCCGCATCCTCACCGACGTAGTAGCCGCCGCCCCGCCGGCCTTCGCGCGCGCCGGCGAGCCCCGCGCGGCGCAGGCTTGCCATGACCTTTCGCACGCGCGCGGGGTTGGTGCAGATATTGCCTGCCAGCTCCTCGCTGGAAACCGTACACCTTCTGTGCCAGAGACAGACCATCGCATGAACCGCGACAGGAAATTCAGCCGTCATTCTTTTTCTCCTTCTCCCAGGTGGATTTCAGCGCGCCGGTGGGGCAGGCACGCTTGCAGGCGCCGCAGCGGACACACTCCGGGCTGTTAGGCTGGTCCATGACCGGCAGATCCATCTTGCAGGCCCGGCGGCAGGCGCCGCAGCGGGTGCATTTTTCACGGTCGAGCCGGAAGCGCAGCAGGGCAAACCGGTTGAAGGGCGAGTAAATTGCGCCCAGCGGGCAGAGATAGCGGCAGAAAGGCCGCCACACCACAACCGAGAGCAGCACGATCGCGATGAGCACGGCGAGCTTCCAGCGGAACAGCCACCCCGCCGCGGCGGCGAGGGCGCTGTTGGCCGCGGTGAGCGGAATACCGCCCATCAGCGTGCCGGAGGGGCACACATACTTACAGAACCACGGCTGCCCCTGCCCGGCGATGTCCACAGCGAACATCGGCAGCAGGATGACCAGCACCAGCAGGATCACGTATTTCAGCCACCGAAGCACCCGGTCGCCCGGCAGCTTTTTAAGCTTTTTGGGGAACGGGATCTTGTGCAGCAGATCCTGTGCCAGCCCGAACGGGCACAGCCAGCCGCACACAAACCGGCCGCAGACCGCGCCGACCATCATCAGAAAGCCGAACACATAGAGCGAGACCTGGAACTTCCGACTCCCAATCACGGCCTGAAGCGATCCGATCGGGCAGGAGCCGAACGCGCCGGGGCAGGAATAGCAGTTGAGCCCGGGCACACAGACGTGCTTTAGCGTGCCGGTGTAGATCTCGCCGTTTTTGAAGCCCCTGGCATAGCCGTTGGTCAGGGCAGTGAACGCCGCCTGACACCAAATCCGCAGATCGCGCTTCTTCTTACCCAATTCCAATACACTCCATGCAGATGAGAACGGCCTTGTGCCAGACCGTTCCGGCTTCGCCCCGGAAGATTCCTAGGCCCATAAACAGCGCGCCGAGGAGCAGGACCGCGATCGCGGCCCTGCTCCGTTTTTCCATTCTCCGCTTCATGGCGTCAGCCCTGTTTCGCGAGCAGGCCGTCCAGCACGGCGGCCCAGTCAGCCTTGGACTTCGAGCCGACCATGATCTCGCCGATCCGCTCGCCGTTCTCATCGAAGAAGTAGGTTGTCGGAACGGCCTGCACCTTGAAGAGGATCTTCTCGGTCAGATCCTGCGAGGGCAGGATGTGGAGATAGTTTGCCTTGGTCGATTTGACCAGTTCCTTGGCCAGCTCCACCTGATCCTTGTCGATCTCACCCTTGCTGGTCAGGGTGTCCTCCGCGAGGCCGATGATCTGCACGCCCTTGTCGGCATACTCCGCGCTCAGCTCGCCGAGCTCGGGCATCTCGTTCAGGCAGGGCCCGCAGAAGGTGGCCCAGATATTGAGCATCGTGACCTTGTGACCGGCGAAAACGGACTGATCGATGGGGTTGCCGTCCAGATCGGTGGCGGTAAACTTGCTTAGGAGGCCGTCAGTCTTCGGCGCGGCGGCGGTCGTCTCGGCGGGCGTTGCGGCCGAAGGCTGGGTCTGGGCCGCCACGGCGGCGGTCGTCTCCGGCACGGTGGTTGTCTCGGTTTTTGGGGCCGCCGTTGCGGCGCAGGCTGAAAGCAGCAGCGTCAGGGCAGCCGCAAACGCAATCCATCTTTTTTTCATGGGGTACACCTCGGTTTTTCGCCGCCCGGCGGGCGGCTGTTTTATTATGTAATTATAGCAATTACAGTTTCATTTGTCAAGTCCCCTCCATAAAAAGTGCGGCGGAGCTTTCGCCCCGCCGCCGTTTGCCTATGGATGGTTCGCTTCAGCAGCCGCAGTTGTTGTCGCAGCCGCAGTTGCCGCAGCCGCAGCTGTTATTGCCGCAGCCGCAGCTGTTGTTGCCCCAGCTGAAGAAAATGATGACCAGGAAAATAATCCACCACCAGTTGTTGCCGAAGCCCATCGAGTTGCCACAGGAATTACAAGACATAGTTCAAACCTCCCATATAAAGTCGAAGCGCTCTCCGCTCATTCCATGTTATGTGGGAGTTTTCATTCTGTGCGTCAGGCGATACGTTTTCCGCGCACGCGGCAGATCCCGTCAGAAAGCGCACTCTGCGCGACGGCGCCGCTCTCCGCGAGCGAAGTCAGCAGCAGCCGCTGCGCCTGCTGGTCCACGCCGAACAGGCCGTAATAGCTCAGATAAACCATGCGGCTGCGGCGGAACGCCCCCGCCGAGAGCACGGAGAGCTCCTTCTGTGAGAAGAGCCCGAGCGACGCGGCGTTTTCAAGCGAGGCGGCGTAAGTGAAATCGGTATTCTCCTGATAGTGCAGCGCGCGCAGGAGGAAGGTGACGTAGTGCTGGCAGGTGATGGCCGCGTCGGGCGAGAACGCGGCGACCGACGTGCCGGAGGTGAGTCCGCTGTGATAGGCGTAGGCCACGTACCGGTACGCCCAGTTCGACGGAGCCACGTCGGTGAAGGGGCAGGAGCCGGTGTAGGCGATCGCCTCGTCCTCGAGACCCAGGATGCGCAGGAACATCACAAGTCCCTGCGCGCGCGTCGCGCCAGCCTCCAGGGCATAGCCCGAACCGGTGCCCCGGAAGAGGCCCATGACGTGCAGCGCCTCGGCGAGCGAGCCGTAGTCCGTAGCGCCGCTGGCTGTGAGGGTATAGACGCCGTTCACGTTCAGCTCCGCCGTGTCGGAATCGACGGCGAGGTCGCCGCTCGAACTGTCAGCCATCATATAGAGCGTTTTCTTTTGGAGCGCCGTCCCCTTGGTCACACGCTTCCCGTTCGTCACGTCGATGAGATAGGACGTGTCGGTGCTCACCGAACCGTCGAGGAGCTGCGCCTTCGCGCCGGGCGCAAGGGTGAAGATATCGCCCTTTTTCAGTATCATATTCCCCTGCGCGGCATGGGACACCCGGTCGGCGCGCTGCGCGGCGAGGCGGGCAGCGCCGACGGAATCGACCAGCGCGGAGAACTGCTGCGACCAGGTCCTGTTCAGGCCCTGATCGACGAGCTTCTGATACTGCGCGGTAAGCTCGGGCTTAAGCACCTGATCGACATAGCTCAGGGACACCACAGGGTCAGACGAATCGCCCGCCGCGCCGAGGGCGGAGGCGACCATCGCAAAGGACAGGATCAAAACAAGCAGCAAGATCCAGATACGTTTCATGAGCATCCTCTTATGACCGGCAGCCCGGACAGGCGGGCCTGACTTTTGTGCGGATACCTTATTATACGCACAAATCCCCGCTCTGTCAAAGGCCGGAAGCGTTTTCCATTCCGCTGCGGGCATTGACAAACCCGGTGTCTCCTTCTATAATATATTTATTCCCGCATACAAATCAATATCTTCGGGGAGTCGGTGCATGCCGGCTGAGATTGGGCAAAATGCAGCCCTTACCCGCGAACCTGACGGATCATGCCGGCGTAGGAAAAGATTTGAGTGACCATGCTTCCAACCGCATTGCAAATCCATTGGTTTGCGATGCGGATTTTTTGGAGGTAGTTATGAATCGTTCCAAATCGCACACTGCCCTGCGCGCCCTGTGTGAGGGCGCCGTCATGCTCGCGCTGGCACAGGCGCTGAGCTACCTCAAGCTCTGGGAGCTGCCCAACGGCGGTTCCGTCACCATCGCGATGCTTCCCATCTTTCTCTACTGCGTCCGCTGGGGCTTCGGCCCGGGCATGCTCGTCTCCGTGGCCTTCGGCGCGCTGCAGCTGATCTTCGACGGCGGCTTCGCCATCGGCTGGCAGTCCATGCTCGGCGATTATATCGTCGCGTTCGGCGTGCTGGGCGTGGCGGGCCTGTTCTGGCGGATGCGCGGCGGCTTTTTCTGGGGCGCAGTGGTCGGCTGCCTTGCCCGCTTCCTCGTGCACTATGTGGTCGGCGCCACGATCTGGGCTTCGTATATGCCCGACCGGTTCTTCGGCCTGACCATGACCTCCCCATGGTTCTATTCCTTCCTCTACAACGGCAGCTTCATGGCCATCGACCTCGCCCTCGTGCTGGTGCTCGGCGCGTTGCTCCGGCCTGCGCTGGGCAAGTGGATGAAGCCCGTCCCCGAGGCGAAAGAGGCATAATCCCGGCAAAACGGCAAATCCTAGACGCGGCGGGCTTTCCGCCGCGTCTTTTTGCGGCGCAAACCGGATCGCATGTTTACTTTGGTCGAATTTTGAGCTATAATTTTTTTATCTGTAGTATGGGGGTATGTGCGATGAACTGTATCAAGTGCGGCCGGGAAATCCCCGACGGCGAGCTGTTCTGCGTGGATTGCAGCCTGACGTCTCCAAACAGTCACGACGCCTCCCCCCGGCACACGTCCCGGGTCACCCGCTCCGCCGAACGCGAGCCGAAAAAAGCCGCCGCCCCTTCCCGCCCCGCCGGCGGGCTCCCCGCCGCGGACAGTGCGCCGCGCCGCCGCCCGATCTGGCTGGTGATCGCCCTGATCGTCTCGCTCCTGCTAGCCGCCGGCGCCATCGGCTATCTGGCCGTCAACTACCAGAAGTCCGAGGTGCAGAAGGCCAACCTCCGCGCCCGCGAGGCCGACCTCACCCTCCGGGAGAGCGAGGCTGACGCGCTGGAGCAGCAGCTCTCGGACGTCGAGTCCCAGCTGAATGGCGCGCAGAACGATCTGAATACGATGAATCAGACCGTGAGCGAGCTGCGCAGCGAGCTGGCCGGGTCGCAGAGCTCCATGTCGCAGGCCCAGTACGACATGACCTCGCAGCAGCAGAAGCTGGAAACGCTCACCAGCGAAAACACCCAGCTGCTGGGCATGGTGGACAATCTGGAAAGTCAGATCACCTCGCTCAACGGCAGGATCACTACGCTCACGAATTCCAATGCCGCCTACCGGGAAAAGGTCGATTTTATGGATTCCTATGTGGTCTTTGTCAATAACGACGGTTCCAAGTTTTACCACAAGTACGACTGCCCCGATTTTACAAAAAAGAGCTTCTGGGCGTACAGCCGCAAGCTGGCTGAGAGCAACGGATACAGCGCCTGTCCGGTCTGCGGCGGGTAACTCAGATACGCTGGAGGATTTATGAACATTTCTGCACTTTTCACCCGCATGATTGTACTGTTTGCCACGATGGGCATCGGCTATACGATCACCAAGCTGGGCCTGATGGACACGGCATTCAATCAGAAACTGACCAAGATCGTACTCAACGTGACCATGCCGATGATGTTTCTCTCCTCGGTCATCAACGTGGAGCATGTGCTGACCAATCATGACGTCCTGGTGCTGACGCTGGTCGCCGCGGGTTGCTACGCATTTCTGATCCTCGTCTCGCTCCTGCTGCCGACGCTGCTGCACGTCTCCTCCCGAGACGGCGGCACATACCGCTTCATGTACATATTTTCCAATATCGGCTTTATGGGATACCCCGTCGTGCAGTCCATCTTCGGCAGCGACGCCAACTTCTATGTGACGATCTTCGTCCTGTTTTTCAACCTTCTGGTCTTTACAATCGGCGTGACGCTCATCCGGGGCGGGCAGGAAAAGCTCCGCTTTTCTTGGGCCATGTTCCGCAAACCCGCCATCGTGGCCGCGCTGGCATCGTATCTGCTGTACCTCCTGAACCTGCACCTGCCGCCGGTCGTGGCGGACATTGTCTCCTACACGGGCGACCTCACCTCGCCGCTGAGCATGCTCATCCTCGGCTGTTCGCTGGCCTTCATCCCGCTCGGCCCCATGTTCCGCAATGCGAAGCTGTATCTGACGCTGGCGCTGAAGATGATCGCGACGCCGCTGCTGGTTTATTTCATGCTGCATCGGTTTGTGCACAATGAGCTGCTGCTGGGCGTGGTCGTGACGATGCTCTCCATGCCGGTGGCGACAAATTCCACGATGTTCGCCCTGGAGTACGGCGGCGATGAGCAGCTCGCGTCATCGGGCGTGTTTGTCTCCACGATTCTCTCAATATTTTCAATTCCGGCAATTATATGGTTGCTTTTTAGCCATTGATGCGTTATAATACGTGGGCATGAGGCGTTATCCGTGCCGCATGTTCCCTTGGGCCTGTGGCTCAGCCGGGGGCTCGAGGAATTCTCAAGGCGAGCCCCAGGGCGAAAAAGTTGACATAAGCGCATTGCACAAGGCAAATAAACTGCACAGCATGGGGGCGTAGCTCAGCTGGGAGAGCAAGCTATCCGCAAAGCGGGCCCTGACCACCTGACAACTTGCACAAATCAAAATCCGAAAATTGAACAGATTTCACAACTTGGGGGCGTAGCTCAGCTGGGAGAGCGTACGGTTCGCATCCGTAAGGTCGAGAGTTCGATCCTCTTCGTCTCCACCAAAGTCGGGAAAATCCGGTCAAAATCGGGTTTTCCCGAACTTTTTTATGCGGTGCGTGACTCAGGTGCCTGCATGTTATCATGCTTGGAATCGCCGGTGCAAAAGCGCTGCAATTCATCAAAAGAGACATTAAAATCTACCTCGATATCGTAATCTCTGCCCACGCGGACAGACCTGATGAACTGCGATACGATCATTTTCTTCGCCTCGAAGGTGCTTTTGTCATACAGGTCGGCCCAGCTTAACAGCCGGTCATACTCCCGTTTTAACCCTTCCGAAGTTTCAAGCAGCCCTTGTAATTCCGTTTCTGCCGCATCGGTGCTTGCCTGCGCTTCTTTGATCTGCGCTTCGGTTTCCGCGACCATCGTATTCAGCAGGTCGATACTCAGCTTACTCTGGCCGCGAATGACTTTGAGGGTTTCGCCCTTATAATCGTCAAGCTCTTTCTGCTTGTCCAGCAGATGTGTCTTTGCCATTTCAAATTTTGACCTTGCAAGTTCAATGTCCTTCTCATGTTGGCTGGAGAGTATTTCAGATTCCGACGCCGCCGTGATCTCGGAAAATTTCATTCGGATAAGCTGATCGACAATAGAATCAACTTTGCTTACGGAATAGCCGGATTGTCCTTCGCACTCTCCGGGATGCCGGACATTGTAATGGCACTGATACCGCATCCGGACTTCTTTTTGTATTTTGCCGTCAGGCATTTTTTTATTTCTCCCGCTGGTGGTTAGCGTCAGGCGGTTGCCGCAGTGGGCGCAGTAGATATTTCCTACCAACAAGGACTTTCCTTTGCAGTTAAGCGGAATGGGTCCATGAGGCTGTGTTCGCTGCTGCATGATATTCTGTGCCTGGGCAAACACGTCGTCATCGATGATCCGAAGCTCGTCAATATACTGCGATTGACTGTCGCCGTTTTTGATGATGCCGGTGTACATGACGTTTTTGATAACCCGATTCAGGCTTGTATTGGGGAATCCTTTGCCGTCACGGCTTTTGATATCGTTGTCATGCAGGAAGCGGCACAGGCGCTGCGCTCCGTATCCCTCGTCAACGTACTTATGGAAAATCAGGCGAACGATCTTGGCCTCGTTTTCGTCAACGGCCAAATCAAAAACCTCGCGGTTATGCTTGTTGACACGGCCTTTTTTCTCCAGCTTGTATCCGAACGGTATGGAGCCGCCGGTGTATAGCCCTTCTTCGGTGAGCTGGCTCAACCTTGTTTTGACGCGCACGGAAGTTTTCAGGCTTTCCCCGGAGGCTTGCCAGTAACGGATGTAGTTCATCAGTTTATCTACGTGGGAATCAAAACGCTGCTGCCCCTCCATCGCGCTCCAAACTTCGATGCCATTCTTCACAAACCATTCCACGACAAACGGTGTCTCATCATCACGTCTGCCAAGACGGTCAAACATAAACACGAGCAGGATGTCAAACTTTTTGGCAATCGCATCCTGCTGAATCTGTTGAATGGCGTCACGGTCCTTTGCGGATACCTTAAATCCGGATACACCCTTTTCCGAGAACTCTTTCACAATATTCCAGCCCTGTGTCTCCGAGAACTCTCGGCAGCGCTGTTTCTGCATCGGGATGTCGTCCTTTTCCACCTGACCGAGAGTAGAGACACGGTAAAGACAATACACACGCTTGGGGGAAACATCACAATCTATTATTTTATCCATATACATAACCTCGATTTAGAATATCTGAAAGATGATGTATATGGCTCGTTTCCATTTCAATATTCGGTTGTCAAGGAGCAATTTACATCATCATTATTGCATTTCGCATGAGTATGTGCAAACATGCCGAATGAGTTATTTACTCTGGCAGGCGGAAAGTAAGGATTTTTGAATATTGCCAAGGACATTTTCTTTCCTCTTTTCGGTGCAGGATGGTAGATAATTGATTTTGACTCTGCATCCCTCTATCGTCAGCACCTGAGATTTTTTATCGTTCTGTTGGTTCATCAGTAAAACAGGCTGTAACGTTTCTTGCTCCATAGATGGATGCTCCCTTCTGCTGAATAATAGGGAAACAGCCGCGCCGCTAGTTGGAGCCGTTGTAACAAATGGCACATTACGGCGCGGCTTTCCCTTTGTTTCGATTTGCTTATATATTTACAGACATTCCGGACGAACAGGCGGCCTGCCTGTTCTCATAGGACTTGCACCTCCCCCCCATTCTGATGGCGGGCCGTTCTCATTGCCTGCGACGGTTTTATCACGCTCGGACTGTGACTGAACGGAAGTTTCATTACATACAGATCCTTGCCGCAGAGCTGCCATGCGTCTGTTGGACGCTGCTCTGCCTGCGGCGCTGGTGTATTTCGCTCCTTTTCTGTTACGCTGGAATAAATGACCCTCTCCCGCGCATAGAAAGATCGTGGCGCACCCGCCGCCTGGCTCCCTGTATGCCGCTGCTTGCGGTATGTATCCGACTTGTCTTTATTCAATTTTCAACGCCTCATGAACGGTGATCACAGCTGTGAATGAAAATAGGGGCGCAAGGGTGCCGGTCAGATGATAGAATGACGGTATCAGGCTAAGTCCGATTGCAACTTGGCGGAGTTATTACCCCGTTTGTTCAACGTGGACGAATTGCCCAAGAGAACAGCAGTATGTAGCATCACTACGGTGAACAGCACGAGTAGCAAGATTCGGAAACTACCCGGGCAATTCCCAGCCTGAAATAGCTTGTGGGAGATAGATTATGGAAGACCTGTTAACCTGCGCTATGGGCTTGGATATCCACCGTGATCTGATCGTTGCCTGTCTGATCCGAGGAGAACTTGATGAATGTCCTGAAATTGAGATAAGGAATTTCACCACGCTCATCCCTGATATGCAAAAGTTGAGGGATTGGGTTATCGAGACCGGATGCCGGAATATCGCGATGGAGAGTACCGGGATTTACTGGCAGCCCATCTATGAAACGTTGGAAGAGTGCTTCGATGGGGAGATCAGCATTTTGGTGGTTAATGCCCGTAATATGAAGAATGTGCCGGGACACAAAACGGATATGCGTGATGCCCAGTGGATCGCGACACTTCTCCGCGCTGGGCTCCTTAAAGGTAGCTTTATCCCGGCAAAGCCATTTCGTGAATTGCGCCATTTGACCCGTTACCGTAAGAGCATCATAAAAGACAGCACATCGCAGAAGAACCGTATAGACAAGTTCCTGCAAAGCGCCGGCTTCCGCCTGTCTGCATTTCTGTCGGATATTTTTGGCGCTTCCGGACGGAATATTATTCGTCATTTAGCTCAGCATGGGAGCATTACCCGCGAAGAACTGGATAAGTGCCTTAAGACCAAAACCCGCCATAAGATCAATGACATTATGATTGCTGTCAACGGGACGCTCTCCAAGCATCAGTGCGAATGCCTGAGCATGATGCTTCTCTATCTTGAAGAAATTGAGAAGCACCTGAACGTTGTCGAAAACGCCATTACCGAAGAAATTATCAGACATACCGAAGCGCTAGAACTGCTTTGCTCCATACCCGGCGTTGACGTCACCGCCGCCTCTGCAATTATTGCTGAAATCGGCACGGATATGAGCAGTTTTCCCAGCGCGGAGCATATCAGCTCATGGGCGGGGCTAAGTCCTGGCAACAACGAGAGTGCAGGCAAGCGAAAAAGCGTTCATATCAACAAGGGTAATAGCTATCTTAAAAGTATGCTCTGCGAGATTGCCTGGATCATCGCTGGAAAACGAAATACTTATCTCGCAAACTGGTACTGGCGGATTAAGCAGCAAAAGGGTGCCAAACGGGCTACAATCGCCCTGGCCCGCAAACTGCTCGTAATGATTTATACAATGCTTAAAACGCGTGCTCCCTACAATGATGAAAGCTATGAATACCGACGTCAGCAATGCGAACGCAAGAGAGCAAATCGTATGATCCACGAACTGTCCAAAATGGGTTACCAAATTACCGCTCAACCCTGATTTTATACAGTGAGTTGTCTTGCGGCAGGTGTTTTCGCCTGTCGCTATTTGTGCTGTGGTTATCGTTCATGAGGCGTTGAAAACCTGTTTGTCAAGGTGCATCGCTACGGTTTATTTTCGTAGCAAGGTTCAGAAGAATAAAAAACATATCCCTCATAAGCCTTTTCATTTTTGGGGCTAATTCGCAGGAGCTTCATAAGAAATTTTTCAAAAACTTTTCGATATTTCGTAACCCCCGGTCAATACCGTCCCGGACGGCACTCTCGTTGACACCTTCGGCCTTGGCAATGGCGCTCTTGCTCATCCCTAAGAAATAATGGGCATAGATGCGTTTGGCTTGCTTGTCCTGTAAGGCGGCGATAGCGGCATGGAGCTGTTCGACCGTCACTTTGCGCTCGTAGATTTCGCAGGGGGACAGGGACACGAACAAAATGTCATGCTCGATGCCATCGTCGCGATCCAGAGAATAATACGCCTTATGGCGGTATCTCCGCAGATAGTAGGCAGCTTCGGCGTGTTCATAAGAATCCATGAGCGCCGCAACTTCGTCCGGCACCTCAATGATGCAGTCGGTGGTATAGAAATCGGGATAGTATTTACTTAAATTGATTTTGACCATTTAGTATTCCTCCGTTTCGGTTTTGTGGTTTGGGCAAATCGAAACGGAGTTGGCGGAGAGCGGCAGCCTAAAGAACCCTTGAATATAAAAATGCCCAACGCGGCATAAGCACGTTGGGCATAGGCATACAAATGCAGAATATCTACATTGTATAGTTCATATTCGATAGCATGATGATTATATGTGATTGATAGCCTTTTTTTAACTTTTTACCATGAGAGTGTTTTGGATAAAGCGTAAAAAACAGCATGGCGGCATTCTCCTTATGCCGCCGGGTTCTTTACATCGCGTGGGTCGTCTCTGTTTTTTGCTCAGCACAAAAAGGAACGGCGGCTCTGAAAGTCAAAGCCGCCGTTCCTTTGGCGCGTGGCAATATATCTGCTGTACGACGGCTTTTTTTCTTTTGCCGTCGTCCGGCAGATAGTATAAAATTTAGCTTGGTTTAACCTTTTTCCCTGTTTTCATAAATAGCACCCTTATAGTTCATTGATAGTATCAGTAACTGCCATATTCCGAATTCGTTTTGCCGGAGCATAGACCGCAGCGATAGCAGCGGCAACAACAAACAGGAGAATTATCGCAAGAGGAACAACAGGAATACTCCAAGTAGCGTAGCTATAATGAGCAGTAATAAGATAGTTATATAACAGCTTACTAACCAATAGACCAACGGTACAGCCGACAGCACAACCGGATACAGCATAGGTAAACGCTTCGGCAGCTATCATTTTTGTTATCTGACGTTCATCCATGCCAACCGCGCGCATAGCTCCGTACTGCTTTATCTTTGCAGATACACTCATGGAAATGCTGTTCATAATATTTAATACAGTGACCAAAGTAATAATGGCTAAAAACGCATATGCAAACAACACAAATGCAGTATAGGTATTCGCTGTGCGTTGGTCGCGCAGATCGGAAAACGTATAATTTGAGCCTGCTGCGCTGCGGATGGCGGCTACATTTTTGTCCGTTGCGTCTTTTGCTGTTTGAAGCATCACGAGCGAATAATCGGATATGCCGGTCAGCCGGGTAAAGGTCTCGTCTGAAGTAATAACCGTTATTTTTTCGTCCAAACTACCGTCGCTACTAAAAAGGTTATATTTCAGCGTCCCCGCGATTGTCAGTTCCTGACCGTCCACCTGCAGGACGTCTCCTACCTCCAAAGGATCGTTTTTACCGCAAATGGCAAGTACATAATTGCTGTCTCCATACACTTTTGAAATATCGCTGCCTTTTTTCAGCATTTTATCTTTTGTAAGGCAGTCTAAATCAAAGTCATCGTAGGAAATCAGATCAATCGTTTCTGACTGAAAATTATCTTTTCCTACTTTCGCCGGAACATCAAGGAGGCTCCTGCGGCCAAAAACACATTTAATGCCATCCATGCCCTCAATTTTACTCAATAGCGCACTATCTATGGAATTTGAACCGTCGCTGCTGGAAATGTTGATGTCAGAGGTATTCGACGACTGTGGCATAATGCAGCCGACAAACTCTATCACAACGGAAAAGCTCAAGAAAAGGATAATGCTGAGTGCAAAGGAACCTATCATAAGAATCAGGTTTTTCTTACCCGATACGGCGTGGTGAATACCAAGGGCGGTTTCAATTTTGAAAAAACGGGTATGTAACGCATGGTTTGCATTGTTTGTGTTTTCAGAATTGCCCGATACCGCTGTTACAGGCGATACTTTAGCAGCCCGTTTTGCGGGAGAACTGGCGGCAATGAGAACCGTAATAACACCTACAAGGATTCCGCTGACAATTCCGACCAGACTGATTCCAAATAACGGTATGTTGGAAAACTCTTCCCCGACAAGGAACCGCAACACAGCACACAGCACCCATGTGATTACAAGTCCAAGTACAACGCCTATCGGAATAGCCGTTTTGCACCAGTTAAGCGCTTCTAATCTTACAAAACGGATAATTTGCTGCCTGCTCATTCCAATACAGCGCATCATACCGAAAAACTTTGTCCTCTGCGCAACATTGCTGTTAATGCTGCTTGAAATCATCAATACGCCTGCAATCAGTATCAGAACAAACAGTGCCGCAGCGAGAAGAAAATAATTCTGTACCGCAGCGTTGCCGATCATATTTTGAAGAGCCTGACTGCCGTGCTTCGCCAGTAATCTTGCAGTCTCCATCCTGACGCTCATGTCTGCCATGGAAAAAACAGCTGTTACCAGGAATACGGCAAATATAATGCAGAGAAGCGTCATGCGGTTCTGCCGTCTATGTACCTTTGCGGAAATCGGAATAAGGCTAAGATAGCTTTTCATTCACGGCACCTTCCGAAATCAGTTAATACACCGTCGGAGACTTGCAGTACCCGATCTGCGGTTTGCGCTATGCTTCTGTTATGAGTAATCATAATAATGGTCTGTTCATACGTCTTTGCGGCTTCTTTCAGCAAAGCAATTACTTCGCTGCTGTTCTGCGTGTCCAAATTACCCGTAGGTTCGTCTGCAAGGATAAGTGACGGCCGCGTAATAAGCGCGCGCCCTATCGCTACACGCTGTTGTTGTCCGCCAGATAATTGGCTGGGTAAATGGCTGCGGCGTTCTTTCAAATTAAGCACAGTAAGTAATTCTTCCAGATATTTTTTGTTGGGCTTCTGGTAATCGAGCAATACGGGAAATATAATATTCTGCTCAACCGTCAGCTCAGGAATCAGATTAAAGCTCTGAAAAATAAACCCAATATTTCTGCGACGGAAAATTGTCAGGCTGCTGTCTTTCATAGCAAAAATGTCTTTACCGTCAATAAAAACTTTCCCGGAAGTGGGATTATCAAGCGCGCCCACCATATTTAAAAGTGTACTTTTACCGGAACCGGATTCTCCGACGACTGCGACAAACTCACCTTTCGGAACGGAAAAGCTGACATCTTTCAATGCGCGTACGGCAGCTTCGCCGTTGCCATAGGTTTTGGAAATTGATTTAATTTCTAATAAATTCACAGGTTGTCCACCTTTTTCTGCTTTGATACTGAAAGATTATCATGTCAATCCTACTGTTATGTGACACTCACCCTACAATTGTGTAGGAATTAAAAAACTGATTATAAACGTAGTGCCAATACCCAATTCGCTGTCAACCTCGATCGTTCCGCTGTGCGCTTCAATAATAGCTTTCGCAAGCGGCAAGCCGAGTCCTACGCCCTGCGTGTTTTTAGAAAAACGACTGCGGTAAAATCTTTTGAAAATGTGGTGCAAATCCGCTGGGTGAATACCGCTTCCGTTGTCTTTTATGATGACTTGAACAACAGACGCAAACTGTTTCCACTCAATACGAATTTCATTCCCTTTTTGTGTGTGGTCAAAAGCGTTTTTTACAATATTGCTGATTGCTTCAATCAGCCAATTACGGTCACATGGTAAAGAGATGTTTTCATCACCAGATAAAATCATTTTCTTTTCTTCTTGCGTAGCTCGAAATGCAAAGTGCCTTTCAATACTGCCCATCATTTCGGACACATTTTCTTCAGCTTTTTCTATTAGGATTGTTCCGGCGTCAAGTTTTGCGATTTTTAAAAGGTTTTGGACGAGTGTTTCTATTCTTTCCAACTCTTGTTCTGAAAGGTCTGTGAACTCCTGAATCGTTGGCGAATTCTCCGCTTCACCCTGCAAAATGCCATTATAGATGTTGAGCGCTGCAAGCGGCGTTTTTAGCTGATGCGAAATATCCGCTATGGTATTCTTCAAGAATTCCTTTGCTCTCAATTCGTTTTCAGCGTGTGCATTCAAAATGGAAACCAAAGAATTTACTTCGTGGAACAGTCTGTATAACTCGCCTTCATCATCACACTGGATGCGGGCGTTTTGATCGCCGCCTATGTAATCTGTAATTTGTGCAGCAGCGTTTTCAATAATCATGTGCTGTTCTTTGAAATACCCATAGCATAAAATCAGGATCGCCACGGCCATGCATAAAGAACATAAAAAGATATAAATCGCTGCATTTTGAGCTACTAAGTTCATAAGAACTACTGCGATAACCGCGAACACTAATATGCACATCAGGATTTTACAGAAGAGAGACTTGATTTTTCTGTTTGCCAGTATTTTCATCCTGCACCTCAGTCCGCCGAATTCCATTTATACCCCATACGACGAACAGTAATTATTCTTTTAGGGTTACTCGGATCATCTTCAATTTTTGTGCGTAATCTTCGGATGTATACAGTAAGCGTATTGCTGTCCACATAATTCTCGCTGCAATCCCATAACCGGCTTAAAATCTGTTCTGGTGAAAGCACCATATTTTGATTTTCCATAAAAAGACGTAGCAGCTTATATTCGCCTGCCGTTAACTCAAGCTGTTCATCATTTTTGTAGACTTCTCCTTTTAGAAGTTGAACCCTAATACTGTTAGAACGCAGTTCGGAATCTGCCTGAATAAAATTATTACTTCTACGGAGCAGCGCGTTTATTCTTGACATAAACACAGCTAGCTTAAAAGGCTTTGTAATATAATCATCGCCGCCAATATCAAGCCCCATGATAATGTCGGTTTCTTCGTCAGCCGCAGTTAAAAATATAATTGGTACTTTTGAGGTCTGCCGGATTTTTTTACAAATGTCAAGGCCGGAACCATCGGGTAGGAAAACATCCAAAACCACCAAATCATATTTTCCGTCTTCCCATGTTACACTTGCCTCACAACTTGTGCGGGCAATATTTAAGTCATATCCCTGCTTTTTAACCGCAAAGGATAGACCATTGACTAAACTTAAATCATCCTCAACTAATAAAATACGCTTCATTTGCTTTCACTCTCCCTTGGTTTATTGATCTTATATCGCTTATCAACGGGTTTATCCGTATCTTTCGGAATTAACCAGATTGTCGCAATCTTTATAGCTCCCGGAATGCGGCCCGCAGAGCAATAGTAATTTATCATACGTGGAGAAATGTTCCATAAGCCGCTTGCTTCTTTCAGCGTTATATAGTCCATCTTTGCACCTCCAATATTTTATTATATTTCGTTGCCTCGAAGAAAGCAATGCTGGCTAATATGAACTATAAACTGTTTATTTTTGCATATAAAATCATTTCGCGTGTGCGATGTGAATTATACAATGTAGTAGGGTGATGAAACATGGCAAGATTAGAGGATTGCTCCGGCTTTGAAACCTTTGGTAGAGATGTAAGAACTGCGCGTGAGGCAATGCAAATGTCTCGCCGGATTTTAGCTGATATGGTACACATTGACCCCCGCTATCTGGCGAATATTGAACTTGTTGGTGATATTCCCAGTGTGCCGGTTGTTATCCAGCTTGCAAAGATATGCAAGCTGCCGATGGAACGCTATTTCAGCCCGGAAACGAGACAGCCGGACAGTGAGCAGAGGCAAAGAACCATTCACAAATTAAAGCTGTGTCCAGAGCAGTATTTACCGATCATTGAGGGTGCCATTGACGGAGCCATCAAAATACAAGACAAGAAAACGGAGGCTGAAAACTAACAACCTCCGTTTTTCTTTGCCCACACTATGCTGAAAAAGGGAAAACAGTCCTGGCAAGCAGGGCAAAGCGGGACCCACTTTGCATTTGCTTGTTGGAGGGCAGCGCCCCCAATCCCCTTTGAGCGCACAATAAATTGTGCGGCTGCGCGTCCTGCGGACGCTTCTGGAACATGGACAGCTCAGCGCTGTTCGTGTTCCTTATCTTTTCCCGATTCGCGTTTATCGGTGCCAAGCAGCCGGTCCACGTTGGCCTTAGCGGTCAACAAGACCTTCATATTGTCACGGGCCTGCCGATAGTTGGCGTAAACCTCTTTCTTTTCTGAAAGCAGCGTCGCATACTCGGCCTGTAAACTCCTGACCGTGGGAAGCTTTTTGACACCTAAATCGTCAAATGCCTTTTTCGCCGCCTTATGCAAAAGAATGTCGCTTTCATGTTCCGCAAGATATTTTTTGGAGTATCCCGCCTTGCGGTAGGCGGCGTAAACAACACGGGTTTTGGCGTAATTGATGATATGCGTTTTCAGGATGGCAATCTCGGCCAGGCGCTTTTCTGCCGCCTTGATCTGCGCAGAAAGCTGATTATATTGGGCAGTTGCCGACTCCGTTTTTTCAGCCAGTGTGTTGTATTCCAGCAGGCCGTGTTCGGTGAGATAATTCACCGTCTGGGCTATCTGCTTGAGATTGAAAACCTTGGCCCAGCGTTCGTAGCCCACGCCTTTTCCGGCCTGCAATTTTGCCTGAATATCGACAAGAAGATTGACCTTCTGTGGCGCGGTTTGAAAGATTATCCGACGCGGTTTGTGCGCCTTTTCACCGGCGAGGACGGCGCGAATTACATCCTCTGAGTATTCTTCACCGAGAGAACTGAGACGGATATAACGCTTCTGATCTTGCCTGCACAGCGCGATGTTTTTACCGCGCTTGATTTCATAACCAGCATCCAGAATAAGCTTCAGGAATGCTCCGAAATCGGCAGGCTTTTTCGCTAAGGCATCGTCTATGGCGAGGCGCAGCAACTCCCGGTGGGAAGGCTTGGCCTGATCTCCCAACCATTTGTTGTAGCTCTTTTTTCCACGCTTCGGTTCCTCAATAATGGAAAGACCGTGTTCCAGGCAAATCGTGTCACTTAGGCGCGCAATTGCTCTGCCGGAGCCAAGAAAGTCGCGGAACTTCCGCTTACAGTCTAACGATGTCGAATTAAAAATAATGTGCGAGTGGATATGTGACTTATCGCAGTGGGTGCAAACGAGAAAAGCGTGTCGGCCTTTCAAAAAGCGCGTTACAAGCTCATAGCCGATTTCGTTGGCCTGCTCCGGCGTGACCTCGCCGGGCTTAAAAGACTGGCGTATCTGATAAGCGATCACATCGCTTTTCTGCTCCCGTCCGGTAATGGTTTTATACTGTCGTTTGGAAAAAAGGAACTCGGCATCGGCGGTCTTTGGATCGCACTCGTAAGCGGAAATCAGTTCGCCGCCGTCCGTCTTTTCTGGATTTTCAGCGTAGTCTGTCCTCTCAGTCAGGCATTGCGCTATTGTCTTACCGCGATTGATGTGCATGGAGATTATACGGGTTGTCGCCATCGAGTGAACCCTCCTTCACAATAATATTAGAGGTTATGAGCCTCTTTGAAAGAACGTATTTACAGCCTCATTGAAAGGATCATCAGCAAATAATGCGATAGTATCGCACAATTATGCGATATGAGCTTGAATGCTGGCGAAAAATGATGTATTATGTTTCCATATTCTGCGATGAAACTGGAGGTCACAATAATGGCCGTTTCTTACAACAAGCTCTGGAAGTTGTTGGTGGATAAAAAAATGAGCAAAGCCGACCTGCGAAAAGCAGCCGGAATTGCTCCCAATACGATGACCAGACTACGCCGCGACGAAGAAGTTTCTCTTGCAATTCTGGGGAAAATATGTGTAACGTTGGACGCGAATATCGGAGATATTATGGACTTTGTCCCGGATAAAGCCCCTGCGGAGATGTGCAATGAGTAGAAAACAGTGGCTGGCTATGCGATATATTGAGGGAGAAATGTAATGGACTGGAATATGTTTTGGACTGCGTTCGGTGCTATCGGTACAACCATTGGTTCCTTTATTACTGCAATTGCAGTTGTTATAGCCGTTCGACAGTATAAGCAACCATTAATAAAAAAGATGAAAATAAAGTTTACTACGGGCTTTGTAGTAATGAATGATAATTCTTTAGGAGAAACGTTACATTGCATTGCGGTCAGCAATTCAGGTATTCGCCCCATTGTCATGTTTTCGGTAAAATGAAAGTATCGCAAAAGGTCTCGA